>AMCI01000007.1_pt1 | contig 49446 bp, 38 predicted proteins | sample 419838 | NCBI WGS metagenome assembly AMCI01 (sample SAMN01090643, study PRJNA158313) | gut metagenome
CTTGGATAATAGCTTCGAGTGTTTGGGCATTCTCAAATAGACTACTACCTGTTTGATTGCGACGATAATTCGGACTTTTCTTCATAATCTCTTCTATTTTGTACAAATATACAAAATAATTCGCTGATTAACAAATGGTTAATTTATAGAACCTCCCTTCAATGTCTTTTTGATGCCCAGTCCACTCTTTCCTATATATGAAAAAGGCTGAAAATACAACCATGCTCTGGCTTCAGGATTTTGCAGAAAATTCAAATAGTGACGAATCATATTGACAATGCGAGCTGCTTTATTGGCATCTATTTTACCCGAATCATCCTTTATAAAATCCCAACAATCCTTCAAGGCTTCACTACAAGGACCTAAATAGTCCTTCAAAGTATCCTCGGGAGCTGATTCTTCTTCACTATACAAGGAAAAAGACAAAGAAGGATACGCATAATTCGGTTCAAGGTAGGATTCAATCCGAGCCAAGGCAGCTGAATCCATCCTCTCGACCGAAACACCCCGACGAATCAACGCATTGAAATCATAATTGTGGATAGGGGTTTGTATATCGGCCGTAGCACTACACAGTATAACTCGATTCTGTTTGACCAAATCCAAAAGGACATTTTCGGGCATGCAACGCATTTCGTGATAATCAAAGCTACAGGAATATCGATCATTATCACGGGAATAAACCTCAATAAAGCTGACCCCTTTCTCATAAATCGACCTATCGTCCCACCCATTTCCCAAAGAAACGTGAGACGTTTGAAAGATGGTTCCATTCCGCAATTCCTGCAAGGCCAACCGGTACTCCGTATTGCCTTCATTCACACCCATGTACTTCAACAGATGATAGAAGGCCAATTCACCCTCCAAATCCACAGAAATTGGAGTTCCCTTCTCCCTACGCAACTCATTTTCTACCGAAGCATAGGCCTCAGCATGCCTATCCACAATCTGGACAAAATTCTTCAGAAAAAGGATGATACGATTCGCCACCACGGATAAAGTCAAGTCACATTGGTCTTGCGACTGTTGCTGCGAAAGCAAATAGGAAGTGTTTTCATCCGGAATACTATGAACAGCCAAAACCACATTCTCAGCTGAAAAAGTCTGATCCTCGTCATAAAAGATAAAATTCCCTTGGTTTACATTCTCTTTCAACTCAATACCACTCAAGATTTTCTGAGGGGCCATACTATCTATATATTCCCGTTTCTTCTGTTCAATTTCCGCAACCATGGCTTGAATATTCAACTTATGCGCCCTCCATTCCGGCATATACTGCAAATCAAGCACGTCTTTATAATGCTGTGTAATAAAATGACACAATCCCCAAAAATTGAAACGTCTGCGACGCCCACATTCACATTCGAACAAACGCTTCATCGCAGCCTCTTTCACCCGATCAGATTCATCCACAATCACCAAAGTATTCACAAAACGTTTCCAATAGGGTTGAGTTCCTTTACGCACTAACTTGGGAGAAACAGTCGTATGCAGTTTGGCAGCAGTCAACACCATGACTTTACAGCGATAAAAAGACAATTCAGGATACAATACTTCCAACACCGGATAGGCATTGAGTATATGCGAAGCGATGACCTCGTCCGATTCTTTATGGTATTGCTGACGGATAGGAGCTAAAATCTCTTTGCGAATTTTATCCATCAGGCGAATACGGTTCCTGGCTATTTCATCAGCTAATTCCTCGGTGGTAGCCGTATAAGCATACAAACGCTTCAGATTCATAAAAGCCCTATCTCCAGCAAAGAAACGAGTAGCTTCCATTTGCATGCAAAGATCAGGGTCCTTAAAAGCCCGTTCCCATTGTTCTTCCTGCGAATACACCCGGATTAGTTCCTGTTTGTTCAGGACCACTCCATTGTTCCTCAAATGATTCCGAATTTCCTCGACAGTAGCTTCCAGTTGCTTCTTGGCATCTGTCACATACACTATCTGACGAGCATGTCCCTTTTTCAATTCTTCAGCCATTAACAAACAACTATGGTACGTTTTACCAGAACCGGTAGGCAACGGAATCACAAACAATCCCCGTTTCGGCTGTGCAGCCTTTACAAATTCTTCGAATATAGGATTTATACCGACAGTCATGATGCATTATTTTTAGTAACAACGATAGCAAAGCTAAAGTCACCCTCACTCAATTCGTGAGCGAGGGTGACTTTTTTTCTTTCCGACTGTCTTTGTCGTCACTTTAATCCACCGTCACCGATTCTTCGTACAAAGCCAACGAATCGTGTAGCATCTCCCGGATGCGGGACACCAATGCCGACGGCGCCATGACTTTCAAGTAACGGGATTTACTCAAGAGATGGCTACAGAAGTCCCAGGTAATGCAGACGTACAGTTCAAAATCCTCGTACACCCGGTTTCCTTCGCAACCCTCCCCCAACGAACGCTGGGAAAAATGAATAGGCAGGTCGCGCAGATAGTAGCGTTCCCGGTCGTACGCACGGACCACCACCCGCTCGGGATCCAACTTAGGATCGACAAAGATTCCCCATGCATACGCAAAGAAGTTCTTGGCTTGAAAATCCGGATTCAGTTCAAAGGACCTTTCGGTCAGTTTGACCTGCAGCATCCGGTCGAAGGCATACAGGGCACAATAATCCTGCGCCTCCTGGTCGGACGTGGCTTCGCGATAAAAATGTCCCAACACATACCACCGACGATGGAAGAGCTTGATGCAATAGGGCTCCATCTCGACCTGCTTGACTTGGTCGGCCCCGTATTTGCGGTAGGTCACTTCGATACGCACTTTCCGCTTCATGGCTTCCACCATCGTCGACAGATGCCCGGCACACGGTACCTGCTCCAACAGGATACGGTCCTGCACCGACAGGCAGTCGCTCAGAAGATTGCCGACCGTCAACGTGGACAACATCCAGTTCTGGATCGTGTCTTCATGCAGCACTTCGACATTCTCGATGAAATACCGGTATCCGTTCTTCGCATCACAACCCACACAAAGTCCGAACATGTCTTCAATGGCAGTCCGGTAGCGGGCAAAAGTAGCCTTGGCCAGTTCGACCCCTCCACTCAGTTCGGTTTCCAGCCAGTGTTGTTGGATTTCTTGAAAAGAGATTGGACCGTAACGTTGCAGGATATCCACCAGCCAGATGTAGGTCCGAAATTTGTCATATACATTCATGGACGCTATGTTTTTTTGAGTTTCTCATCTTATTCGATAAAGGATTCGCTCGCTAAAGATAGGCATAGTAACCCTTTTCTGCAAGCCGATTGGAGGCGAATCCCCCCAATGCCGGCAAAAAGGCTGTTCCCGCCCCATTCCCCTGCCGAGGTACCCTCCACACAACTGTCACAAGTACGTCACAACAACGTCATACGGATAGGGTAATTTTACACCCGGAATACAATCCAAGCAGAAAGATGCATTCCATTCACCCGAACAGACATCAATAAACAGGTACACAAAGATACAACTATGGTAAACAGACATGTTTTCAAACGCTGCATGTGGGGTATGCTGGCAGTAGCCCTGCCCGTCGTGAGCAACGGTGCTACGACCCACTTGCAGCATCCAACCTTCCATGAACCCAGCCAACAAACGACACCCGTCTCCATGCTACACGCTCCCACAGTGCATGCCCACCGCGGCGGTGCGGCAGAATATCCCGAGAATACCCTCGAGGCCATGCTCCATGCCGTATCGGTCGGTGTGCCGGTGCTGGAAATGGACCTCCACGTTACCCGCGACCGTCAGGTCGTAGTGTCGCACGATCCCTACCTGCAGCGGGCCAAGTTCCTGAAACCCGACGGCAGCGAGATTCCGGCTACGGAACAGGAGCGGTATGCCCTCTACGCCCTGCCCTACGACAGTCTGAAACGCTTCGATGCGGGCAGCCGTTTCAATCCGCAGTACCCGCTACGCCGGCAACTGCGTTGCCACATACCCCGGGTGGGCGAACTCATCGACAGCGTAGAGGCCTATACCGCCCGACACGGGCTGCAACCGGTGAGCTACAACATCGAAATCAAGTCGTGGCCCGACAAGGACGGCATCTATACACCCGACTACCGCACCTTTACCGACCTGTGCATGAAGGTCCTGCTTGGCAAGCAATTGGGTGACCGCCTCATCGTGCAGTGCTTCGATGCCCGCACCCTGAACTACCTGCACGAGCGCTATCCGGGCGTCCGTCTCGCCTACCTGGTCGAGTCTGAAGACGGTATCGACCTGACCGCGCAACTGCAGCGCCTCACCTTCACCCCGCCTATTCTGAGTCCTCACCATCGATTGGTCGACGAGGAGTGGATGCAACAGGCACGGCAGAAGGGTTGCCAAGTGATTCCATGGACAGTGGACGACTCCGATGAGGTGCAACGGCTCACCCGATTGGGCGTAGATGCCATCATCACCAACCGGCCCACGGCGGTGATGGAATGGCTGAGACACTGATTCCAGCCCACGGGAGTGGCCACCCAAAGAAACTTCCCCGAAAGGAGTAAAAGAAGAAGCCCACTGAACCGGTTCCGGAAAGGAACTGGATTCAGTGGGCTTTATGTAGGGTTCAATCAGGCCTGTCTACCTACCGGCAAACAGACCGGGGATTTTACGACAAACCTTCGATTTCGCCGTTCACGATATCGATGTGCAGCGCCTGCGGTTCCTTGGGCAAGCCCGGCATACGGAGGATTTCACCGGCGATGACCACCACCATTTCGGCACCGGCATTCAGCACGATATCCTGTACGTGGAGTTCGAAGCCTTCGGGAGCCCCATAACGTTTCGCATCGGTCGAGAACGAATACTGTGTCTTGGCGATACAGATGGGGAAATGGCTGTAACCCATGTCGGCCAGGTGTTTCAGCTTGCGACGGGCGCCGGCATTGTAAGTCACCAGTCCTGCACCGTACAGGTTCTTGGCAATCTTTTCGATCTTCGTTTCCACGCTGTCGGCATCTTCGTAAGCGTAGTTCAGCGGAGCCGAAGGATTTTCCTCGATGGTCTTCACCACCAGTTCAGCCAGTTCGACAGCCCCTTCACCACCTTCGACAAAGGCGTTGTTCACCGCGAAGCCAACACCCTGTTCGGCGCAGTGCTGACGGATGAAGTCGATTTCTTCGGGCGTATCGTCGCCGTAACGGTTGAACGCCACCACGACGGTCTGACCGAAAGACTTCAGGTTGCGCAGGTGCTTGTCCATATTCGAAACGCCCAGTTTCAAGGCTTCCAGGTTGGGTTCCTTGATCTGGTCCTGTGCCACGCCACCGTGCATCTTCAGCGCACGGGCTGTAACAACCAGCACGGTCAACTTAGGCGAAATGCCTGCCTTGCGGCACTTGATGTCGTAGAACTTTTCCGCACCCAGGTCGGCACCGAAACCGGCTTCCGTAATGGCATAGTCACCGAAGGTCATGGCCATCTTTGTAGCCAGGATCGAGTTACAGCCGTGGGCGATGTTCGCAAACGGACCGCCGTGTACGAAGGCAGCCGTGTGTTCGGTAGTCTGTACCAGGTTCGGAGCCAGGGCATCCTTCAGCAGCACCGTGATGGCACCCGCTACGCCCAGATCCTTCACCGTGAACGGTTCGCCGGTGCAGGTGAAGCCCAGCAGGATGTTCTCGATGCGACGACGCAGGTCGTTCTCATCCTTGGCCAGACACAGAATTGCCATGATTTCCGAAGCCGGTGTGATATCGAAGCCCGATTCCTGTGTGATGCCGTTGGTCTTGGGACCCAGACCGGTCACGATGTAACGCAGCGAACGGTCGTTCACGTCGAGCACACGCTTCCACAGCACTTCCTTCAGGGCAAAGCCACTGTCGCGCTTCTGGTACTGGTAGTTGTCCAGCAAAGCCGAAATCATGTTGTGAGCCGAAGTGATGGCATGGAAGTCACCCGTGAAGTGCAGGTTGATCTTGTCCATCGGCAACACCTGCGCATAACCACCTCCGGCAGCTCCCCCCTTCATACCGAAGCAAGGACCCAATGAAGGTTCGCGCAAAGCCGCAATGGCTTTCTTGCCAATCTTGTTCAATCCCAATGCCAGACCGATGGAAACGGTGGTCTTACCGATACCGGCCTTGGTCGGCGTGATGGCCGTCACCAGAATCAGGTTACTCTGCTTGACGCGTTCTTCGTCCACCTGGTCTTCGTCCACCTTGGCGATGTAACGGCCATAGTTACTGATATGCTCAACGGGAATACCTGTCTCGCGAGCCACTTGTTTGATTTTCGTCAGCTCAATGCTGCGTGCGATCTCAATATCTGTTTTCATACGTACTTTGAATTGAAAGCACAAAGTTAATACAATTCCCCTATATCCCACCGCCTTTGGTCCGCTTTCTTTAACAAACCGGCAGGATTTGTCGGATTTTCCTTTCAATAGCTAGGTTTTTCCAGCCATTTGGAGTAACTTCGCCCCACTTTTTCCGATCCAACTAGATACGAACGAAAACCCATGTATATATTCCGGTCCATTCACGAAATCATCCAGACCCTGGCGACCGCCAAGGGACTCCTGGCCACCCTGTTCGAGCAACGCAAGGTCCTCAGTGTGCGCTATTCGGATGCCTTGACCCTCCTGAAAGACGACGAGAACCGCCTGCAACTGCTCCTCGAGAAGGAAATCCTCCGCGCCAACGGGCAGTTCGTGGAACTCGACCCGCGCTTCCTCGACTTCTTCGAACTGCTGCTCGAGGCCAACGAGGAAATCAACACGGCTACCGTGGAGGAACACATCGACTACCTGCACGAACTGATGGATTACTACCTGAAGGAACGCATCGCTTCGCGCAAGGCCAGCTATGTGCGCCACGTCAAACTGACCTTCCAGAAGATTGCCCGCGTCACCCTGCGCAACATCCTGAACCTGCAGCACAGCATCGAGAACGCGTTCAAGCACGAGCCGACCTACGCCATCAAAATCGCCAAGTTGCAGAACCTGGACAAGAAACGCATCAACATCCAGCGCATGATCGATTCCACCGAACACCTCATCCTGAACGAGGAACGCGACTTCTTCCGACAGGCACTCGACGAGGAGCTCGACCGCATCCTGCTGGACCTGCGGCAGGAGCTGCAGCTGGCGGCCCACAGCCTCATCCGGGCGCAACAGGACATCCTGAACTACCTGAACCTGATCCAGCACCAGGTGGTACTGGTGCAGAAAATCCGGCAAGTGAAATACCTGCAGGACCAGTTCGAACTGCGCGCCCGCAGCAACCTGGCCGAGGTGATGGAACGCGAACATGCCCTCCTGCTCGAAGGTACGCCCCAGGCGTCGTTCAAGTTGTCGCCCACCTACCTGGCCAGCGACGAGGCCCGTCCCATCATCCTGCGCGTGCTCCACAACCAGAAAGTGCGCGAGGTGGTACGTCGCAACGAGGCCGGAGCCTTCAGCGACGAGGACCTGCAGACACCGGCCCTCTACCAAGATGCCATCCGCCTGGACGAGGTGGTCCAAGCCTTCCGACAGGCCGGTGCCGAGGCCCGGCAACAAGGACGCGACCTGCCCGACCTGTTCCGCTTCCTGCTCGACTTCCCCTTCCATCGCGAAGTGGACGAAACGGAACGTACCACGCTGTTCTGCCAACTGGTGTCGCTCTACGAACCCCTGCTCGACATCCGCGACGAGTTCGGCCGGCACCATACCTATGAATATGCGATGATTTACCCGAAAGAATAACTTTCCCCCAGAACAAGAACAATGGATTTACACATACAGATACCCGACCATACCGCCGCCCTCTTCGAATACCTGCAGAAAGGCCTGTTCATCAGTTCGAACAGCTGCAGCGAGGAGGTGCGCGAAATGTACAACGAAATTGACGATCACTACGAACCGCTCTACCAGTACTTCGCCCAGATCAACTATACCCTGGAACGGGGCAACGAATACTTCTTCTTCTCGCGCGTGGAACCCAAGACCACCCTCGAACAGAAGATCCTGCGCGCCTACTACTGGATTGACGTGCTCGATTTCTTCAAGACCTACGACGAGACCTTCGGGCCCGGCTACCGCTTCCAGCCCGAACAGATCCTGGTGGAGACCAACCTGAACATGCTGCTGCAGAACAAGCTGGACGGCATGCGCAAGCATTTCACCGACAAGGACATCCGCAAGGAAGTGCTCGACAACCTCATCCGACAGCTCACCAAGGACTCGTTCCTGGAACTCGAGAACGAGAAGACCAACACCTACAAGGTGATGAGCGCCTGGCATTACCTGGAGCGCCTGATCGAAAGCATCCAGATTTACGACGAAACCGACGAAGTTTCGACCCACGAACTGTAATTCCCTGAAGCATGAGAACCCTACATCGAATCATCTTTATCAATAGCGCGAACATCCCCTATGCCGACGATATCTACCTGGACGGCAACGTCCATTTCATCGGTACCCAAGGGGTGGGCAAAAGTACCGTGCTGCGCGCCATCCTGTTCTTCTACAACGCCGACACCCAGAAACTGGGCATCTCGGTCGAGAAGCAGACGTACACCGACTATTACTTCCCCTACTCGAACTCGTACATCATCTACGAGGTGAACACCGAACAGGGACCGTTCTGCATCCTCAGTTTCAAACAGATGAACCGCGTGTGCTACCGTTTCATCGATGCCCCCTACCGCCCCGAATTCTTCATCGACGAGCACCGGGTGGCCTACAGCGAGACCGAACGCATCCGCGCCATGCTCGACCTGTACGGCGTGGACTATTCACGCCTCATCTATACCTACGAGGAATACCGCAACATTCTCTACGGCAACAATCCCGGCGTGGAGTTTGCCCGCTATGCACTGATGGAAAGCAAGCAGTTCCAGAACATCCCGCGCACCATCCAGAACGTGCTGCTCAACTCGAAGCTCGATGCCGAATTCATCAAGAAGACCCTCATCTCGTCGCTGAACGAGGAGGAAACGGCCATCGACCTAAACAGCTACAAGGAACTGCTGAAGAACTTCGACACCCGCCTGCGCGACATCCAGGAGTTCCAGAAGCGCGAAACCCAGCGACAGTCGCGCGAGATTGTCCGCCTGTCGACCGAAACAACCCAGTTGCAACGGGCGCTGGTGCAGCATTGCCGCGAACTGTGGACGGCCCACCAGAAGGCGGAAAAGGCCCTGCCCGACTGGAAGGTGCAGCAGAGTGAAGCCGAACGGGAAAAGAGCAAACGGGTGCACCGCAAGATGGAACTGCAGGAAGAATCGCGCCGCCGGAGCGACCAGCTGCAGGAACAGTTGGCCGTGCGCAACAACGAACTGAAGAAGGCGCTGGCCAAGGAGAAGGACTACAGCCAGCAGCGCATGGAGGAAATCATCGAACGCTCGGCGCGCAAGGACGAATGGAAGAACCGCCAGACGGGCTTGCTCGAGGAACAGCGCATCCTGACGTCGCAACACCTGGAGATCTCGACCAAATACAAGTCGCTCACCCAGGCCTTGGACGAGCAGCGGAACCGCATGCACGAAGCCAAAATCCGACAGCAGGAGGTCCTGAACCAGACCTTCAACGAACAACTGGAACAGGCCCGTTCCGAGCACCAGCAAGCCACCGATGCCCTGTACCGCGAAATGGAAGAACGGTCGCAGCAACTGCATCCGCTGAAGGCGGAAAAACAGAACGAGCAGAATGCCCTGGACTACCGCATCCGCCTGTGCCGAAAAGAAGCCTTCTTCGAAACCGAACAGCAGGAAATCAAGGCACGCATCGAAAGTTATACCCACCTGCACCTGGAGCGGAAGAACCGTATCGACCAGGCTCAGCTCCGCATTCAGGAATTGAGCCTGGCGTGGGAAGGAGAACGCCGCGAACGGACCCGGGAACGCGAAGAGAAGCAGCAGTGCATCCAACAGGAACTGGCCCAGCTTCGACCGCGGCTGAAGGAACTGGCTGCCTTTCTGGAACATAGCAAGGAGACCCTGCAGGGATGGCTGAAAGAGCACAAGAAGGGATGGGAAGCCAACATCGGCAAACTGTGCGACGAACGTATCCTGTGGCAACAGGGACTGTTCCCGCAGCTGGCCCTGGACGAAGGCAACTCCTTCTACGGCATCCAACTGCAATTGGACCAGATTGACCGCCCCATCCGTTCCATCGACGACTACGAAGCGGAACAACAGCAAGGGGAAGCCCGCCTGCAGGAGCTGACTGCTGCCCTGCAACGACTGACGACGGAACAGGAGGAAAGCGAAGAACAGCTGAAGCGCAAGTTCCAGCCGCAGGTGAAGGAACAGAAAACCCTCATCAGTCAGTTGGAATACGAGCTGAAACAGCTGGAACGCCAATACCAGCAGGACATGCTCGACCTGGAAGAATGGAAGAAGAAAGCCCAGCAGGAACGCACCCTCCGCCTGGCAGAACTGGAAGAGGAACAGCAACGTCTGCTGAAGGAAAGCCAGAAAATCGAGAAGCAGTTGACCCACCTGAACCAGGACAAGAAAAAGCGCCTGGAGGCTTTGCAGCAGCAATGGCAACAGCAGCAAGAGCAGCTGACCCGAGAAAAGCAGCAGCAACAGGAAGTCCTGAACCGGGAAGAACAGCAGGAAAAGGAACGGATCGCCGCCACTCAGGCTCAGTATGAGGCCGAACGCCAACAGGAACTGCATTCGCAAGGGGCCGATACCGAACGCCTGCAGGACATCGCCCGCCAACTGGCCGACATCGAACGGGAGCTGACCTTCATCAAGGAGCATGCCACCCTCCTCATCGAGTACCGCAAAGACAAGCGCGACCTCATCGACCACATCCCCGGCTGGCAACGCGAACACGATGAACTGGAACGGCAATTGCAGAACGAACGGCAGAACCTGCGCACGGAGACCACCTCACTGCAGACCGAAATCGACCGGTTCGACAAGCAACTGCAGGAAGCCACCGAGCAGGTGAGCCAACTGGAAAAGAACCTGGAAGCCTACAGCAAGATTCCGGCGTACGACTGGTACCGCCCGCACCAGGATTTCTTCCGCGAAGGTCCGAAGAACCGCCTCGACGCCTCGAAGAAATCCGCCGCCGAAACGGACAGCCCAGCCGACACGGAAATCGAAACGCTGACCCTGCAGCCCACCCGTTCGTGCCTCGAACTCATCGACGAACTGACCCGACTGTCCAACCAGTTCATGCAGGTGCAGAGCAAGCTGCGCAAGGAAGTGAACCTCTTCACCGGCCATTTCGACGAAACGAACACCTTCAAGTTCCCCGTGAAGTTCAACGAGGATTGGGAGTACATCCGCTTTGCCGACGAATTGCACGACTTTGTGGAAGAGCGTCGCATCGACGAATACGTGCGCCGCATCAACAACGAACACTGGGATACGTTCAAGCGCATCAGCATGGATACCGCCCTGCTCACCGCCTCGGAAGACGACATCCAGGAAGTGATCCGTAAAGTGAACGAAGGTTTTGCCACCTGCAACTTTGTGGGCGTCATCGAGCGCATCGAGATGAAGGTGGAGGAGAGCAGCAACCGCGTGGTGTCGGTGCTGCGCGACATCCAGAAATACTACCAGACCTATGGGTACGACCTTTCACCCGAGACCAACCTCTTCTCATCGCCGCAGGAGCAGTTGGTGAAGGAAGAAGCCATCGGTCTGCTGCGTAGCTTCATCCAGGAAATCCATGCCTACCGCAACGACAAGATCCGCCTGTACGACTCGTTCGAACTGCGCTTCCGCATCGTCGAGAACGGCAACGACACCGGCTTCATCGAGAAGATAGCCAACGTGGGGTCAGAAGGTACCGACATCCTGGTGAAGGCCATGATCAACATCATGCTGCTGAACGTATTCAAGGAAGGAGCCTCCCGCAAGTTCAAGGATTTCCAGCTGCACTGCATGATGGACGAAATCGGCAAACTTCACCCCACCAACGTGAGCGGTATCCTGAAGTTTGCCAACGACCGCAACATCATCCTCATCAACGGTTCGCCCACCGAACTGAACCGCGATGCCTACAAGCATGTCTACCTCCTGACCAAGGGAGCACAGAACAAGACCCGCATCGCCCGCCTGATTTCGGAAGTAGGAGCCTGATACCCTACAACAACGAACACCCCCTCTGCTAGGGATGGACCGTCGCATTTTCCGCACCAACCGGAAACCGACCGTCCCCCGGCAGAGGGGGTGTTCGTTGTTTTTTAGGGGGGGGTATGCTTACAAAGCCAACATCCGCTTCTCGCGATCCAGGTCACTCTCGTTCAGCTGGGGAGAAGGCACCATGCATGTGCGGATGGCATCGCCTGGCTGGCAAGTATAGTCGTAATACTTCCGCTGCAGGTCGGTGAGCTGGTCGGGCGGAATCAGTTCCCCCTTCAGTGCCAGGAACTCGTCGGGGTCCGTACTCTCACTTTGGCGGACAAAAAGGATGCGGCGCGCAATCGGGTTGCGGCTGTAGTCCAGACTCAGGTAGAGTCCTTTCAGCAAAGCTGGGAAATCGCACATGGGCAGTTGCAGGTAAATGCTGAAAAGCGCCAGCTGCGGCGTCTCGCGCTCGTTGAAGAAGATATACCCGTTCTGTGAAGAATGGAAGAAGCCTACCCCCTGGTGCGTGGTGTTGTAGGCGCTGCGGTGCAAGACACTCACATGACTGCGGTCGGCAGACGGAGCAATGAGGTAAGGCTCCACCTTCAGGCACTGGCTGGAGGACGACAGGCTGTAACTCAAGTAACTGCCGCTGTACTGATACACCTCCTGGACCGACTGCTGCATGCCGTTGGCCATCATTTCCAGAAAAGGATGCATCTTCGTCTCGCTTCCAGTCACCGGCTCCAGACCAAACAACTGCTCCTTCAGGCTGGTCAGGTTGCCCATCAGCCGTTTCTTCGACACATTGTTGACCTGTCCCAAGGCCATATCCAATGAATCTTTTTCAGAGTGTCCTTGTTTCAAGGACGTTACATACGTAGGTAGCACGGTGGAATACAAGGCCGAGAGTACGCTGGGCGCCAAACCTACACAATCGGCTATATCCTTCATTTTCCAACCGTTATTGCGGAGATATTCTATCCGCTTGTAAATATCCATTAATTCATCCATGAGGTCTATCGTTGATTGATTGAGTTTGTGAATAGGCAAAGGTCGGGCAAAGTCGTTACAAAGCTGTGACAGCCATGTGACATGAATGTAACACGCCGTCCGGCCCGATTTCTGAAGAAAATGATTCAGAAAGATTCATGGGACAGGTCGTCCCGCTCCGCTACCTTTGCCCTCGCAATCGACCGGACAACCCCCGGTCGAAAGCAAACAAAAAAAGAAAGAACATTCAACGACAGCCATCATCATGAACGAACCTAGAAATACGAAACAAACCACCCATAGCCCGGTGCAGGCCTTCCCTTCCGGCTCAACCAGCCGAATGGAACATGCCGGAGCGACGAACACGACCGAACCCTCCGAACCAACCAACGAAACGGAACAGGCCACACGGACCGCTGCAACAGAACAGGCCGCTTACGCAGACGCATCGGAACAGGCCACCCAGACAACAGCAACGGAGCAGACCGCATCGTCAGAAGCAGCCGCACATCCGATGAGCAACTTCCTCTTCATCCTCTGGGCTGGAGGCGCTGCCCTGCTCTCCTACTCGCTGGTCTATGCCTTGCGCAAGCCCTTTACGGCAGCTACCTTCGACGGGCTCACCTGCTGGGGAATCGACTATAAGGTAGCCGCCACCCTGATGCAGATTGCCGGTTATCTGGTATCCAAGTTCTTTGCCATCCGACTCGTCTCGGAACTGAAACGTGAGAACCGGCTGAAGTTCATCATCGCCTCGGTGGCCCTGGCCGAACTCGCCTTGATTGCCTTCGGATGTCTGCCCTGTCCTGCCAACGTCTATGCACTCTTCTTCAACGGACTGGCACTGGGAGGCATGTGGGGCATCATCTTCAGCTTCATCGAAGGACGGAGGTTGACCGACATCCTGGCCAGTCTGCTGGGAGTCAGCATGGCCGTGAGTTCGGGCTTTGCCAAGTCCCTGGGATTGTATGTGGTTCAATCCTGGCAGGTAAGCGAATTCTGGATGCCCGCCCTCATCGGGGGATTGGCCTTCCCCTTGCTGGTCGGCATGGGCATGCTGCTCAACCGACTGCCGGCCCCGACCGCCCAGGACCGCGCCCTGCGTTCCGAACGGGTCACCTTGAACAAAGCCCAGCGGCGCCAACTATTCCGCCGGTTCCAGCCGCTGCTCATCCTGCTCTTCTGTGCCAATCTATTCATCACCCTGCTGCGCGACATCAAGGAAGACTTCCTGGTCAACATCATCGACATGAGCCACCTTTCGTCGTGGTTGTTTGCCCAAGTAGACGGCATGGTGACCCTCATCATCCTGGGGATGTTTGCCCTGATGTCCCTGATCCGGAGCAACTACCGCGTACTGCAGGTCCTGCTCTTCCTGGTCATCGGTGCCGCCGCCACCCTCAGCTACCTGGCCTTCTGTTACGACGTGCAACAACTGCCGGTACTCTACTGGCTCTTTGCCCAAAGCCTATGCCTATACCTGGTCTACCTGAGTTTCCAGACCCTGTTCTTCGAGCGGTTCATCGCCTGTTTCCGCATCCAGGGCAACGTGGGCTTCTTCATTGCCACCATCGACTTCGTGGGTTACACCGGCACCGTATGTGTACTGCTCTTCAAGGAGTTTGCCAGTCCCCACCTGGAATGGATGCATTTCTACAACCAACTGTCGGGCGGCACCGGACTGCTGTGCTGCGCCGCCTTCCTCGGCGCCTTGTGCTACCTGATGCACTTCTACCGCCTGCACCGGAACGGATGGCACGAAGGCTCGCAACCCACCGAAGCGACCGTTCCGGAGAAGAACGCTCCGGCTGCCCCTCCCTCACCGGTGACGACGGAAAGGGAAACAGGCATTCCACTGACCTTGGACAAGCATCCCCAACTGGTGTGAGGCAGTCCACGGAAGCGTTTCCACTGAATCGAAAGAATAAAACAAGCATCATTTAAATCAAACCCCAAACATAACATCATCCAACAATGAAAAGAATTGAAGGTATCATCATGGACTGGGCCGGTACAGCCATCGACTACGGCTGCTTTGCCCCTGTCGCCGCTTTTCTGAAAGCCTTTGAAGAACAAGATCTGCAAGTAACCCTGACCGAAGCCCGCGGGCCGATGGGGATGACCAAAATCGACCACATCCGCGAACTGTTCAAGTTGCCCAGCGTGACCCAGCAATTCCGCGAACACTACCACCGCGAATGGAACGAAGCCGATGTGCGTCACCTGTACCAAGGCTTCGAACGACACCTCTTCGCCTCGCTCGAAACCTATACCACCCCCATCCCTGGAGTGGTAAAAGTCATCGAAACCCTGAAACAGCAAGGCATCCGCATCGGTTCGACGACCGGCTACACGGAAGCCATGATGGAAGTGGTCCGCCCGGGTGCTGCCGCCCAAGGATACGTCGCCGACCATTGTGTCACCTCCGACCACCTGCCGGCAGGACGTCCCTCCCCCTACATGATTTACCAAAACCTCATCGACCTGGCCATCCCTTCGGCCCAACAAGCCGTGAAGTTCGGTGACACCTTGGCCGACATCCGCGAAGGTGTGAACGCCGGCGTGTGGAGCGTAGGGGTCATCCTGGGCAGCAACGAGATGGGATTGACACAGGAGGAGACCGAAGCCTTGTCGCCACAGGAACGCCGGCAACGCATGGCCGATGTCCGTCAACGCATGTACCGGGCCGGAGCCCATTACGTCGTGGACACCATCGAGGAACTGCCGGGCCTCATCGAACTGCTGAACGAACGCATCCGTTAGCCCGACTCCCGCAACAATCCTTGAATCTGCATGGATAAGGAAACCAAACCATCCATGCAACAAAGAAAAAACAAAACAACAAAAATAACATAACGAACACATCCAATAACGAAAAAAACTATGAGACCTTACTTACTTCTGACCCCTGGTCCGTTGACCACTACCGAAACTGTCAAAGCAGCCATGATGACCGACTGGTGTACCTGGGATGCCGACTACAACGTAAACATCGTCGAAAACATCCGTCAGGAACTGGTGGAACTCGGAACCCGCCATCCCGAAGCCTACACCAGCATCCTGCTGCAAGGGAGCGGCACCTATTGTGTGGAAGCAACCCTGGGCAGTGTCATCGGTCCCCACCACAAACTGCTTATTCTGAGCAACGGTGCCTATGGCGACCGCATGGGCAACATCGCCGAATACCACGGCATGAACTACGACCTGCTGGCCTTCGACGAAACCGAACCCGTGTCGGTGGACTACCTGGACGACTACTTGGCCCACAATGCGGAAATCACCCACGTAGCGGTGGTCCACTGCGAGACCACCACCGGCATCCTGAACCCGCTGAAAGAGATTGCCCACATCGTCCACCTGTATGGCAAGAAGTTCATCGTGGACGCCATGAGCAGCTTCGGCGGCATCCCCCTCGACCTGGAAGAACTGGGCATTGACTTCCTCATCAGCAGTGCCAACAAATGCATCCAGGGCGTCCCCGGCTTCGGTTTTGTCCTGGCCCGCCGCTCGGAACTGGCCCACTGCAAGGGCATCTCGCGCAGCCTTTCGCTCGACCTCTACGACCAGTGGGAATGCATGGAAAAGAACCACGGCAAATGGCGTTTCACGTCACCGACCCACGTCGTTCGCGCCTTCAAGCAAGCCTTGGAGGAACTGCGCGAAGAAGGAGGCATCGAAGCTCGCCACGCCCGTTACTGTCACAACCACCAGGTACTGGTCGACGGCATGCGCTCGCTCGGTTTCCAGACCCTGCTGCCCGACAGCGTACAGTCGCCCATCATCACCTCGTTCCTTTATCCGGGCAACGACTTCGACTTCCACGCCTTCTACCAGGAACTCAAATCGAAAGGCTTTGTCATCTATCCGGGAAAGATTTCGCAAGCCGACACCTTCCGCATCGGCAACATCGGCGATGTGTTCCCCGAAGACTTTAGCCGACTGATTGAGGCCATCCGTTCCATCCGAAATCGGCAGCAATAAGGACTACAGAGGCAGTACATCGGGTAACGGTGACCCAACAGCCGAAGAGCCAAGCCTGCACAAGCCCGACGCAGTCAATCGTAGCCCATCGACCCAAAAAAGTAGAAAACAGTCGTCAAAAAGCGTAAAAAACTACAAAAAGAGAAGCACCGTTCCAAGGTTGTTCCCGTTTTTCTTTGTATTTTTACCGCGTCTGAAATTCGGTCTTACCGACAAAGGCTCCGGAGGGAGAATCCCCGAAGAGAAGGGATCCCCCGGTCCGTGTAAGTCCGAACGACGACGGTAACAACCAACGAATCAATCACAACCCTTAACGATTAACGATTATGGAAGAAGTAAAAGAAAAAGTATTGGCTACAATGAAGGAAGCAGGCACTCCGTTGAATGCCGGCAAGATTGCTGAACTGAGCGGTCTCGACCGCAAGGAAGTGGACAAAGCCATGAAGCTGTTGAAGGAAGAAGGCGCCATCGTCTCTCCGGTTCGCTGCAAGTGGGCTCCCGCTGAATAAGGAGGCAGACTCATCCTTCTCTCCTACAGGCTGGTGATACAGCCGGATCCTTTGGATTCCGGTGGTATCATCAGCCTTTTTAGTATCCTTACATTTCCCAATATCGGTCGCACAGGTTCAGGTAGTCGGTTTCGGGACGGTTGCCGAACACCAAAGCATAGAAGCGGGTCTTGCGTCGCCGCATCTCGGTGGTCAGCTGCCGCAATTCGTTCGACAGCGGAGGCATCTCGAAATCGGAAATCAGCACCACATCAGCCTCCCGGTAATCGTGGGCCCGGAGCACCCGAGAGGCTTCCCGCAAGGCCGGAGCGATGTCGGTTCCCCCCTCGAAACGACCGTCAAGGAAAGCAGCCAACTTCGGAAAGTCTTTGCCCAGGTCTTCAATCTGCAAGGCGACCGCCTCGTCGGAGAAGTTGATGACATAGCACTTGCGATGGGTCTTTTCGGTGAGCTGCGCAATGGCGAGAATGGCCGATTTCGACAGGCGTTCACGCTCGCCCTGCATGGATGACGACGTATCCACACAGATGATATACGGCCCTTGTCCCGACACCTTCGGTCCCCGTTCCTTCACGGGTTCCTGTTCGCGCGAACGGGCATCGAACTGCTGCAGGCGCTTCTCGGCAAACCGCTCCAGGAAGAGGTCCTGCAAGGTCTCGTCAGCCAGGTAGGCCACTTCCATCGGCAACAGGTGGTTGAAGTCGTTGCCCAAGGTAATGCCTTGGATGTCGCTGGCCGAAGCATGACTCATCAGACGCTGGCGCGGAATACCCGACCAGGCATCGTACGACCGCAGGCCGCGCTGCTTCTTGCCCAGCAGTTGCACCAACTGACGAAGGGCGGGATGCCGACGAACGGCCGGTTCATAGGGAATCAACTTCTGGTAAAGTTCGGGATAGGTATGGAGCAACCACTCCACCCGCGAATTCAGCACCGCCTGGCCCGACTGCTTCCCCGACTTGATTTTCAGCAAAGTAAAGGTTTCGCACAGGCGGTCGATGTGCTGCAACTGATACGCGCTTTCCTTGCGGGTGAGTTGGGTATGCCAACGGTCGAGGAAATAGGTCTGCAATTGGGAAGCTGAAAGAGGAGCGGACGAAGCCGATGCCTGCAACGCTGCTGCCAGCTGACGGATGTAGTACCCCACATTCAGTTCCGTCAGTTCGTAGCGCCGGCGGAAGGTGGCCTGCATACGTTGCAGGTATTCCCAAAAGGCGCCGGGCGGCAGGTGTTCGGAACTGTAGAAAGCCTCCCATTCGGGTGTGTAACGGGAATAGAATTCCTGCAACGAAGGCGTCGTATGCCGGTAGAATTTCCAGACTTCCTCCTCCAGCTCATTCGCCCGCAGGATGCCTTGATGCAGTTCGGAGGCATAGGCACGGAAGGTCCGCTCCCGCAACTCGGCCGCATAGCGGGTCTTCAAATCCTGCAGGCGGACTTGGCGGTTGCGCGAAGGACGTGACTCAGGCATGGGGATACTCTTCGTTTTCAATGCGGTGGGCATCGGTCAGTTCGTTCAAATCGTGACGATAACGTTCCAAGGTGACCTGCTGCTGACGAAGCAGCTGACGCAGAAAGTTCCGCTCACGCTCGCCCAGGAACAGATGCGATTCAGCGTAGGCGGTCTCGGCAGCCGACCAGGCAACCGCTTCGGTCTCTACCCGCTCCAACCGTTCACGGGCTGTTTGGAAGCGCTGCGTGAAATCCTCGGCCGGAGGGGCTACAGGAACAGGCGGCGCATCGGGACAACACACCAAATGGTACTCGTAACCGTTGATGTAAACCGAACGGGAACCGCGCTGCAATTTGTAGAGTTTGGAGCGTGGCACCTGGGCATGCAGCACCGGATCGAACTTCTTCAAGATGCAGCAATTGGCTTTGTACTTGTCTTTGTGCAGGTAGAACAATTGAGCCTCGGCCGTAGGCAGTTGCCGGTAATCGGCAGCAAAGAGCAGCAAGCGTTCCTTCATGCGTACCCCTTCGACCTGGTAATAATAGGAGTCGATGAGTTCGATGCCGGGGTCGTCCATTTCCCGTACACTGTGGTGCGAAGCCAACCGTTCCTTCAGTTCCTCCAAGTCCTGTTCCAACGGATGCAGGTTGAGCAGATAGCCCTCGGCACTGCGTCGGATGGCGGTCTGTACCATCTCCTCCACCACAGGCAACTGGTCCACCTCGCTCCAAAGCGCGAAGGTCAGCAGCGCACAATCGCTCAGACGGATACAATCGGAACCATTTAGGAAGGCCGACATCCGCAGCAACTTCACCGATTTCTTCCAACGGCGGTCGGACACATAAAGGGGAGCCGAAGAATAGGCGGCCGTTCCCCCATAGGCAGTACCTCCCCATGCAGAGCCTCGTTCCGAAGCGCCTCCGCTCACCGCCCCGAAAGAGGCAGCCGAGGCAGCCGTTCCCCCTTCATTCAGCAAGCGCTGGTTATACCATTCGATTTCCTCTTTCAACGCATGGATGCACTCAAAGATGGTGTAGGGAATCTGCACCTCACTGGCCCGCTGTTGCCATTCGGCATACTCGTCGTCGCCAATCTGCCACTGCTCCTCCACCTGCGGTTCACTTTCATCCGACGAAGCGATCAGCTCCTCGAAGAGACCCCTATCGGTCACCCCGCCCACCAGGCAACGCAACAGGAAGCGGTCCCACAGCGCCTCGAGTCCCTGCCCCTGTGCCGGCAATTCGTTCGAAGCCGCTATCAAACCTTTCAGCGGCACCGGAACCACCGTTGCCCCGTTGCGGAACACCTTCTCGTTGAGCAGCGTCAGCAACGTATTCTGAATGGCCGGTCCAGCCTTCCAGATTTCATCCAGGAAAGCCACCGTAGCCGACGGCAGATAGCCTTCGGTGCGCCGTTCGTACACATCCTCGTTCTTCAGCCGCGTGATGGAAACCGGACCGAAAAGTTCGTCGGGCGTACTGAAACGCGACATCAGGTATTCAAAGGCCGTACCGTGACGGAACGCCAGCTTCAGGCGTCGGGCCATCATACTTTTGGCCACCCCCGGAGGACCCAGCAGGAAAAGGCTCTCGCCCGCCAAAGCCGTGAGCAGGGCCAAGGCAACAAACTGTTCCTTTTCATACACCCGTTCGTTGAGGGCCTGCAACAAGGTGGCCATCCGTTGTTTCAATGATTCGTTCATGGACATACTTTTTCTGAAGATTAATCGAACAAGCCTGCAAATATCCGAAAAAAGAAACACCTACAAAAGAAAGCCAACCGCAATTTTGATTTTATTGTTGTATCTTTGCCCCTGCTGATAAACAAACAGAATGACCAACGAAAACAGAAACTCATGAATACATCCGTTCTTACCCCCGACAAAGACCCGATGGGCACCGCCATTGCGGACTATTTCGAACACCACCGTGCCCAACGCCTGCGCGTGTTTTCCTCGCAGTTTGAGGAAGACGAGATTCCGGTCGGCCAACTCTTCCGCTCGCTGCAGGAGATGCCGACCCTGGAACAGACCGCCCTGCAACTCGCCCGGGGACGCATCCTCGACGTAGGAGCCGGCAGCGGCTGCCATGCCCTCGCCCTCCAGGAAATGGGGCACGAAGTATGCGCCATCGACATCTCGCCCCGCTCCGTGGAAATCCAGGAAAAACGAGGCGTAAAGGAAGCCCGCCTGACCAACCTGTTCGACCCGGCCTTTGCCGATACCTTCGACACCATCCTGATGCTGATGAACGGTTCGGGCATCATCGGCAAGCTCGAGAACCTGCCTGCCTTCTTCGCCCGCATGAAACAGCTTCTGCGTCCGGGTGGCTGCATCCTGATGGACTCGAGCGACCTGCGCTACCTGTTCGAAGACGAGGATGGCAGCTTCCTCATCGATCTGGCCGGCGACTACTACGGCGAAATCGACTTCCAGATGCAATACGGTCCGATGAAGGGTGACGCCTTCGACTGGCTCTACATCGACTTCCAGACCCTCAGCCTCTATGCGGCAGAGAGCGGTTTCGAAGCCGAATGTGTACAGGAAGGCGAACACTACGACTACCTGGCCTGCCTGCGACTGAAATAAGCGCCCGCCTGCTGAAACGGTTCCGCCCCTGGATGTATCCTCGCAAAAGTATACGTCCAGGGGCGGAACCGTTTCGACCCAACTGCACAGTCTATTCTGAACCTTCGAATGACCCACACTAAGCCATCGAGCCACCCATGATGTCGAGCAGTTCGTTGGTAATGGCTTGCTGTCGGCTCTTGTGGTACTGCAGCGTCAGGTCCTGCAACATGGCATCGGCATTGTCGGTGGCCGTCTGCATGGCCAGGGTGCGGGCGGCATGTTCGGCTGTACGCGAATCGAGCAGAACCGTATACAACTTCAACCGCAGCACCTTGGGCAGCAATTCCTGCAGGAGCTCGGGAGCAGAGGGTTCTACCAGGTAATCGGCTACCGGCAGCATCGGCTGCGGAGACGATGTCCCCGAGGAAGTCTCCCGACGCACAGTCTCCGAGGAAACCGCTGCAGCCCCCCTCTCCGAAGAAGTCGTCCCGGAAAGGATGGCCTCGGGAGACATCGGCAGGTAAGTCTCGCGCACCAACGGTTGGGAGGCGGTGGACTGGAAATGCGGATAGAGCAATTCCACACGGTCGATCTCGCCTCGCAGGAAAGCATCAACCAAGGTCTGCACCAAAGCGGTCGCCCCCTCGTAGGTCGGCTTCTCGGCGAGCGTCTCAAGCCAAAGCACTCCCCCCCTTTCACCGGTTGAGGCGCACTTGTCTGCTGCCTCCAAGCCTACCGGCTGAGGCACGGAATCCACCGAGCGAATGCCCCACTTGCGCACCTCGTCGGCCACCTTTTTGCCAACCACATAGACCTGCAGGTTTTCCACGCCCAACGGACGGTACTCCTCGACCATCGCAGCCAGCCGGCGTTGCACGTTGGCATTGAAGCCCCCACACAGACTACCGTTCGAAGCGAACGCCACCACCGCCACCCGGCGCACCGGACGCCGACGGACCAACGGCGAATGCGCCACTCCCCCGGTCTGCTGCAACAGATGCCCCAGCAGCCGTTGCAGCTCCTCCTGGTACGGTGCCAGGTTTTCGATGACCCCCTGCGCCTTGTGCAACTTGGCAGAAGCCACCATCTTCATGGCCGACGTCAGTTTGCGGGTGTTCCCCACCGATGCGATGCGTCCTTTGATTTCTTTGAGTGATACCATAATCCTTTCCTTACTCCTTTCCTTCTTTAAGTGCCACCTTCAACGCCCGTACCCGTTCGGCAGCCACTTGCTCGATGCGATGCGTAATCTCGTCGTTCAGGATACCTTTCGCCAACGGTTCCAACACCTCCTGGCGGTACTGTGCCCGCATCACTTCGAGGAAGGATTGCTGGAAATCGGCTACCCGGTCCAAGGGTACGTCGTGCAGCAGTCCATGCACCCCGCAATAGAGGATGGCAATCTGTTCGCCCACCGGCATCGGACTGTACTGCGGCTGGATGAGCAATGCATTGTTCTTGCGTCCGCGGTCGAGCGTAAGTGCCGTCACGGCATCCATGTCACTGCTGAACTTCGAGAAAGCCTCCAGTTCGCGGTATTGGGCCTGGTTCATCTTCAGCGTACCGGCCACCTTCTTCATGCTCTTGATTTGGGCGCTACCGCCTACACGCGACACCGAAATGCCGACATTGATGGCCGGACGGAACCCTTGGTTGAAGAGGTCGGTCTCGAGGAAAATCTGTCCGTCGGTGATGGAAATCACGTTCGTCGGAATATACGCCGAGACGTCGCCGGCCTGCGTCTCGATGATCGGCAAAGCCGTCAGCGAACCGCCGGCCTTGACCTTGCCCACCAGACTGGGCGGAAGATCGTTCATCTGTTCGGCCACTTCCTGCTGGTTGATAATCTTCGCAGCCCGTTCCAACAGACGGGAATGAAGGTAGAAGATGTCACCCGGATAGGCTTCACGACCCGACGGACGACGCAGGATCAGCGACACTTCACGGTAAGCCACCGCCTGCTTCGACAGGTCATCGTACACCACCAATGCATCGCGGCCGGTATCACGGAAATACTCACCGATGGCAGCTCCGGCAAAGGGAGCATAGTACTGCAGGGCTGCCGGATCGGCCGCCAAGGCAGCCACCACCACGGTATAGGCCATCGCTCCCCGCTCGCGCAGGGTGTTCACCAGACTGGCCACTGTCGATCCCTTCTGGCCGATGGCCACATAGATGCAGTACACCGGATGACCGGCCTCATACGCCGCCTTCTGGTTCAGGATGGTATCGATGGCGATGGACGTCTTGCCCGTCTGGCGGTCGCCGATGATCAACTCACGCTGTCCCTTACCAATAGGGATCATCGCATCCACGGCCTTCAGTCCCGTCTGCAGCGGCTCGTTCACCGGCTGACGGAAGATGACGCCCGGAGCCTTTCGTTCCAAAGGCATCTCGCAGCTTTCGCCCCCGATGCCTCCCCGTCCGTCGAGCGGCTCACCCAAAGGGTCGATGACCCGGCCCAGGAGCTGTTCGCTCACTTGGATGGAAGCAATGTGGCGCGTACGTTTCACGACCATCCCTTCCTTGATCCAATCGGTGGGGCCCAGGAGGACCGCACCTACATGGTCCTCTTCCAGGTTCATCACCACCGCCTTGACACCGTTCTCGAACTCGAGCAGTTCATTGGCCTCGGCGTGTAGCAGTCCGTAGATACGGACCACCCCGTCGCTCACCTGCAACACATATCCCACTTCGTCCAGCTGCAGGTCGGTCTGGATGCCCTTCAGTTGCTGAAGCAAGACTTCGGACACTTCACTGGGTTTACTATTTTCTGCCATTTCTTTTCTTTCTGTTTTACGTTTTGATAAAAGATGCTAGACGATGCGCCGGTTACGGGCCACGAACTGCTTCTTGACGCGTTCCAGCTGATGTGCCATGCTGGCATCAAGCCGGTACGTTCCGATTTCCAGGCGGAAACCGCCCAAGAGCGAAGGGTCGACCGTCGTCCGGAGCTCTACGGTGCCGTGCGTCTCGTCGGCAATCAGCGAACGGATGCGTTCCAGCAAGGCCGGCGATACCGGCGAAGCGGTCGTCAGGGTTCCAACGCTGATGTGCTGCTGTTTCTGGTACAGGTCGATGTACGAAAGGAACATGAACGCCAGATAAGCCTCGCGGTGCTCCTTCAGCACCAACCGCAAAAAACGTTTCAGTTCCGCCGAAACCAAGGGTTCGTCCGACGGAGTCGTTCCATCGGTACACGTCCGACCGCCTTTCGAAGCGGAGGCTTGATCGACCGCCGCCTCGCACACCAGTTGAATTTTGGTACGCATCGGCAAGACCGGACTTTCGAGCGCCCGGTGCAACAGCGGCACATCGGTCAGGCGGTAAGCCAACACGATAGCCTCCCGATACACCTGTTCGCCGTGCCCGTTCTCTGTGGCATAAGCCAACAGTGCCTTGGCATAACGACGGGAAAGACTGCCGATATACATATTACTTTTCCTCCTTTCTTTCTTCGGATGAAGCCGCTGAAGAAGCCGGTGCGGACGATCCTTTCTTGGCTGTCCACTCATCGAGCAGACGTTCCACCAGCTGTTGCTGTTCGTCACCCTGCGCCAGACGTTCACGCAGCACCTTCTCGGCAATGTCCACCGAGAGGACGGCCACCTGCCGACGCAGGTCGTTCATCGCCCGTTCCTTTTCCTGGTCCACCTGTCGGCGAGCCTCCTGCAACCATTTCTGTCCTTCGGTCTGGGCATCCGCCCGGGCCTGGGCCAACAGACGTTCGCGGGTAGCCAACGACTCGGTCAGAATGCGGGTTTCCTCTTCGTGTGCCCGAGCCAGCACCGCATCCCCTTCGGCTTGGATACCGGCCAAGCGAGCCTGCGCTTCCCGCGCTGCCTCCAACGAACGGTCGATGTACGCCTTGCGCGCATCCACCTGTCCGAGTATCACCGGAAATCCGTAACGGGCCAGCACGACAAACACGATGCCGAAGACCAGCACCATCCAGAAGAGCAGTCCACTATCGGGTATCAATAACCACATAAGCGACCTCCCCGATTAAACGAACAACGTAAGCAGACACACAATGATGGCAATCAAAGCAGCCCCTTCAATCAAGGCAGCCACGATGATCATGTTCTTCTGTATATTGCCCGATGCCTCCGGCTGACGCGCAATGGCTTCCATGGCCGAACTACCGATGCGGCCGATACCGATACCGGCTCCGATGACGGCAATACCTGCGCCCAAGGCGGCACCCAACTGACTGATTCCTGCTGCAGCAGCAGCGTTTAACATGAATCCTACTAACATAATTCTCTGTTTTTAAAAATTGATATTCGGGTTGATTCTAATTTTCCTCCTGCGGACGCGACAATCCGATGAAGACTGCCGAAAGCAGGGTAAAGACATAGGCCTGGATGAAAGCCACCAGCAGTTCGAGCGCCGTCATGAAGACGCCGAAGACCACCGCAATGGCACCCATCGAACCGTTGATCCAGGCTCCCAACGGGGCTGTGATAAAGACGATGGAAAGCAGGCTGAGGATGGCGGCATGACCGGCCATGATGTTGGCAAAGAGTCGGATCATCAATGCCAAGGGCTTGGTGAAAATACCGAAGAGCTCGATGAAGGGCATCAGAGGGATGGGCACCTTCAACCACCAGGGCACATCAGGCCAGAAGATTTCTTTCCAATAATGGCGATTGCCGCCCACGTTCACCGCCACAAAAGTGCAGAGAGCCAGTACCATCGTCACGGCAATGTTGCCCGTCAGATTGACACCTCCCGGGAACATCGGCAACAAGCCCATCAGGTTGCTCACCAGGATGAAGAAGAAGACGGTGAGCAGGTAGGGCTGATAGCGACGATAATCGGGACCGATGCAAGGGGCTATCACCTCGTCGCGCAAGAACACCACGGTAGCTTCGACCATGCCGACCAGTCCGCCGGGTGCTTCCTGTTCCACCGGATGGCGGCGGTACCAGCGTACGCAGTAGAACACGATGCCCAGCAGTACCAGACTGTTGATCAGCAGTCCCACCACATTCTTCGTCAGCGACAGGTCCATCGGCCGTTGTTCCCGACCCGCTACCCGTTCCACCACTTTGCCTTTGTATTCCCCTTCCGGAGCAATGTAGAGTCCTTCGTAGATACCGTCCCCCTCGTGAAAACGGGAAGAGAGAAAGCAGTGCCAACCGGTCGTACTGCGTACCAGGATGGGCAGCGGAAGGGTGAGGGCCTGCGAACCGATGTCCGTGATGTGCCATTCGTAAGCATCACCGATGTGTCCGAAGACAATCTCGGCCACGTCCACCTGCTGTTCCTGATACACGCCTTTCGTTTCGCTGGGGTCACTGGTGGCCACTTCACTGGCATAACTGGGTTCAGGTTCGCCGGCATAGACCGACTCCGGCAGCGGCTGAGACGATGTCTGTGCCCCCGCATTCATCGCTCCCCAGAGCAACAGTCCCCACAGCACTCGCTTGTAATTGTATTTCATAAGTTATCCTTTCTTTGGGTTCACTCCCGCTCCACGCAGGCAATCACTTGGTTCTGACGGACCTCAACAAATCCTTCGCGCAAGGCAAAGACTTGCTCACAGGGTTCCGAAAAGTCTGTACCCCGGCCCGCATCCGGTTCTCCAGCCTGGGAAGACCAAGCCACGGACTCCGTTCCTAAAGTCCCCATTCCGGTGACCTCCGTAGCCAATGGCATAAAGGTCAAGTTTCCCCGGGTCAGCGAGGCCAGCAGCGGAGCATGTTGCGGCAGAACCGTAAACCTTCCCTGACTGCCGGGCAGGGTCACCCGGCTTACCGCTCCTTCAAAGAGCAGCCCTTCGGGCGACAGGACCCGTAGCCAAAGCGACCGGGAGTCATCACGTTCCGTTTTCATCGGATCACCTCCTTCGGGGATTCATTGGCAGAAACTGACACCGGATTGGCCGAAGCATTGTCCGAAGCTACAGCCGAAGCGTCCTCGGCGGCCTGGGCCGCAGCCAGCAGTTGTTTGCCTTTTTCGATGGCTTCCTCAATGGTTCCCACGTTCAGGAATGCCTGTTCGGGCAGGTCGTCCACCTCACCGTCCAGGATCATCCGGAAACCCCGCAACGTATCTTCAATGGGGACCATCACACCGGGAACGCCCGTAAACTGTTCAGCCACGGAGAAAGGCTGCGACAGGAAGCGCTGCACCCGTCGGGCGCGATTCACCGTCAAGCGGTCCTCGTCACTCAGTTCATCCATACCCAAGATGGAGATGATGTCTTGCAATTCCTTGTTGCGCTGCAAAATCTGCTTTACCCGTTGGGCCACTTCGTAATGTTCGGCACCCACCACCAGCGGGTCGAGAATGCGTGAAGTCGATTCCAAGGGGTCTACCGCCGGATAGATGCCCAGCTCCGTAATCTTACGGCTCAACACCGTGGTGGCATCCAGGTGCGTAAACGTTGTAGCCGGTGCCGGGTCGGTCAAGTCGTCGGCCGGCACATACACGGCCTGCACCGAAGTAATGGAACCGTTCTTGGTCGAGGTGATACGTTCCTGCATCTGCCCCATTTCGGAGGCCAAAGTCGGCTGGTAGCCCACCGCCGAGGGCATACGGCCCAACAGCGCCGACACTTCCGAACCAGCTTGCGTAAAACGAAATATGTTATCGATGAAGAAAAGGATGTCGCGCGGACCATTCGCCGGGGCCTCGTTCGGTTGTTCCCTGCGGTTGGAAGCCTCATCCGAGACAGGGGAATCTGCCGAAGCTTCCAAAGCGGCCGAAACATCAGAAGTGCCCAATTCCGGATGAAGCGGAACGAGTGACGAGGCTCCGTCGCGGAACGATTCGGCCACAGTCAATCCTGACAAGGCGATGGATGAACGGGCACCGGGAGGCTCGTTCATCTGGCCATACACCAGTGTAGCCTGCGATTTTTCCACCTCGTTGTAATCCACTTTCGAGAGGTCCCAATGACCTTCCTCCATGCTCTTTCGGAATTCTTCGCCGTAGCGGATAACACCCGAGGCAATCATCTCGCGCAGCAGGTCGTTACCTTCACGGGTACGCTCACCTACCCCGGCAAACACCGAAAAGCCGTTGTTCTTCTTGGCAATGTTATGAATAAGTTCCATAATCAACACCGTCTTGCCCACTCCGGCACCGCCAAACAGGCCGATTTTGCCTCCCTTGGCATAAGGTTCCAATAGGTCGATGACCTTGATGCCCGTATAGAGCACCTCGCGTACCGTCGACAATTCGTCGAATTTGGGCGGTTCGCGATGGATGGGGAAAGCCCCCTCTTTACTCAGCGGGCGCATGCCGTCGACGGCATCACCCACCACGTTCAGCAGACGACCCTTGACCTGCGTGCCCACCGGCATGGTAATCGGTCCGCCTGTCGGAACGACTTCCATCCCGCGTTGCAGCCCGTCGGTGGCATCCATCGCCACGGTACGGACTGTATCTTCGCCGATGTGCTGCTGCACTTCGACCACCAGGATGCGACCGTCATTACGTCGGATGGTCAAGGCATCATGAATGCTCGGAAGCAACAGACCGGCGTCAATGTCCTTTCCTTCGAAAGAAACATCGACCACCGGTCCGATTACTTGTGAAATATGTCCAATAATTGATGACATAAGCAAAATGTATTTACGTTTAGTTGATTAAACAAATTACCCGGTCAGCTTGTTCACCGAAGGGGCATTTTTGCTAGGAGCAAGCCACTCTTTTTTGTGCCCGGCAAAGTTAAATACGGCTCGGACAACCCCAAACATAAATAACATTTTTCACATTTCGACGCGACGAAATGTCATCAAAATCGGAGGAAAAGAACATTTTACCTATTCTTTGTGCATTCCTTCCCGCGACAGTTGTTTATCTAAATTAGCAATTCCCAAGGCCACTACTGCTGTCACAGTCGCTGCATGTTCCTGATATTCGGGAATGTTCTTGGTGTAAAGGTCGCGTTCGGTATGCCAAATTTCATCGTACGAGAAATTATATCCCTTGATATCCTCGGTGTTGAATCCGAAGGTGGGAACCCCCTGCACGGCAAAGACACTGGCGTCGGTACCACCGGTTTCAGTCGGGCGTTTGAACGGCGGGCGCACCTTCACCTCGAACGGATAATCGGGACGGATGTCCTTCACAGGTTCGCACACCTTCACGAAGTCATCGTACATGGCCTGGGGCACCGAAATACCCACCGGAGGGGTCGGCCCACCATCGCGGTTGAACAGGTTGGCAATCTTGCCCAACTTGCCGGCATGCTTCTTGCAGAACGCTTCAGCACCCCACAAGCCAAATTCCTCACCGGCGAAAGCCACGAACAGGATGGTGCGTTTGGGCTTGGCACCTGCCAAGGCCATCATACGGGCAGCTTCCATCATAGGGCCGATACCCGTACCGCAGTCGATACCACCGGTAGCTACGTCGAAGGCATCCAGGTGACCGCTGATGATGACATATTCGTCAGGATACTTCGAGCCCTTGATGGAAGCCACCACATTATGGTACTTCACCGGACCCAGCTTGAAGTGGTTGCGGATATCGAATTCCAGCCAGATATCGCGACGTTCCTTCACCAACTGCTTGATTTTCGCATACTGATGCTCGTCCAACTTGATGTCGCACACTTCAGGCAGGTTGTCGAAATTCGTTGCCGGATCGGCCAGCAAGGCACGGTCGTACAAAGCCCGCAAGGGTACCGAAGCCGACTGGATAAAGCCCAAGGCTCCCGCCTCAATCATTTCACGGTAGAACAGACCGGGCAGTTCGCGCAGTTTCTTGACAGCAGCCTCGTTACCCTTGGCCCATTGTTCCTTGTTGTGCTTCTGAATTTCCAGGTTCTCGGCCTGCACTGCCGCCCGCAGCGAATCGGCCTTCGGAGAGCGGTCCATCGGGAAACCGCGGCTCATGCCCCCTACCAACACCCATGCGCCTTTCAGCTGATGCTTGATGCGGTTGAATTCTTCTTGAGTGCGAGGTTCAAGCAGCACATGACCGCGCTGCACCCCTTTCGTTCCAGACGTATAGGAAGGTGTCACAAAATGCAGGTCCATCGGTTCGTCCCCGCCAATCAACCGACCGAACCACGGTCCCCGGTTAAATCCCACCGGTACCTCGCCCGCCTCTTCCAGGTGAGCTTCGATACCCCAGCTTTTAAATTCGCGCAACATCCATTCGGCTGCATTGTCGTAGGCATCCGAACCTACCACCCGACCACCGAAACGATTGGTCAGTACATCCAGCTGATGCATCAAGCGATTGTCGGTCCGACCGATTTCAATAATTTTTTTGACAGCAGCAGGCTGGGCGAACGTCGTACCTGCACACAGCGAAGCAGCCAGGAAGGCTGCCAGACACCATTTGTTTTTCATCATACTCTCTTTAAATGATTGGACTTAAAATTAACACTTCTCTGCTGCAAATATAGACTTTATTTTCATAGTCAAATCCAAAAAGTCCCTTTTTCTTGCTTCAGATCGCTTTTTCCATGCATAGGATGGGTAATTATGCAAAAAGGGTCCGTTGTTCGTGCAGGAACAACGGACCCTTACAGGCCGAAGGATACGGATTACCTCCGTCTATCCCTTTATTTGTCGATGTCGATGACCTGGAATTGGCGGTTGAAGGTGATTTCCCAACCGTCCGACAACTTCACTTCATATTCGTGCTTGTCGCGTTCGATGCGAAGGAGTTTGGTGTTCGGATAGTGGCTGCTGACATACTGATGGATGGCTTCCGGCACCACCTTGCCGGGCACTTCACTATAGCGACAGTTCACTTCGGTCCACTCCCCTTTCTTGTCGAATTCCACCTTGTCACCGTTGGTGAAAATCACATCATAGCTCTTGTCGAACCATTCCGACTCCAGTTTGGCCATGGCCACTTTGTGAGTGGGGAAATGCTGTTGTATAAAGGTCTGTGCCACCTGAGGCAACTGATTCACTTGGATGGGCTTGTCATCTTCAGCCCAAGCCAATGACTGCATCGTAAACAGACAAATGAGTGCTAATACTAACTTTTTCATACGCTTTGAATTTTAAACGGTTCATATTATAGGTTTCTTATTCTCTTTATTCTCCAGTTTCTCCCATTTTTTGAGGCATCACCTATGGCAGGAGTTTCTCCTTATTTTGAGGGAGTCTTTGCTTTCGGAGGATGCTCCTTTTTTCAGGAAATTCCTGCTTTCAAGGGATTCACTGTTTTCAAGCGGTTTCTCCTCCCGTCTTCTTTAGTATAAGGAACGAAACCGGGGTTTTGTTTCCTTTTCTACTGCAAATATGCGAGGCAAATCTGAAAAGAATCTGAAACCACCCGAAAATGAAAGAAAAAAGAGAAAAAAAAATCACGTTCCCGACAAACGGAATATATGCAATCCATCACAAAAAGCATACTGCAACTGCAACCCCTCCATCCGGCAGATGGTGTCGGCCAAGGCCAATCCCAAGCCTGTACTTCCCTCCTTCTTTTCCCCTTGGTAAAAGCGTTCGAAAATACGCTCGCCATCCAAGGCATGGTCCACTCCTGTGTTGCAGAACCGTACCGAACGGTCCATCACCTCCAACAGGATGCGTCCGCCGGGACGGTTGTGTACAAAAGCGTTCTTCAACAGGTTCGTCAGCAGCACCACCGCCAGCATCTCATTCATTTCCAAAGTCAGATGTCCTTGCTCCTTCCATGTCACCTGCAAATTCAAGTGTTGGTAAGCCTCCTCATAGTCGGACAAATAGCGCTTCAGCAATTCGCCGACATCCACCGTTGTGCGGTCAGCAAACTGTCCGTTCTCGATTTTCGAAAGCAGGAGCAAGGTCTTGTTCAGTTTGGTCAGATGTTCCAGGGTATGATACGTCTTCAGCAGTTCCTCCAACTGCGCCGGGCTCAAACTCTCGTCCTCCATCAGCATCTCCAGTCGGTTACGGCAGATGGAAAGCGGTGTCTGCATCTCGTGCGAAGCATTGCCGATGAACAGCTTCTGCTGCTCGAACAGCTGCTCACTGCGCTGGGCATAGCGCACGGCTGCCTCGTTCAACTTACGGAACTCGGTGATGGCAGTCGGGTTATGCAACGGTTCGTTGGACGCACCGATACGGTAGTGATCCAACCAATGCAACAGTCCATACAGCGGGCGCAGGTTCCGGTGAAAAGCCCAGACAAAAATAGCCACCAAGGCCACCAGCAGCGTTACATACAGAAACACCAGCCACCCGGTAATGGCCTCTTTCAGGTCCGCACGTTCGATGTGGGGAATGGCTACCGACAGTTCAAACCACCGATCACCGTCGTCCTTGAACAGCGTCGTCAGGATACGGGCCGGCTCGGTCTCCCGCTTTTCGGGAATGTAGACCATCGAGTCGGTATAGACAATCAGCGAACGTCCCTTTACATAACCGGAGGGAACCTCACGCAAGAAATAATAGTTGTTGGATGCCGAATTTTTCGACGGAAGTTCCTCGCCCGCCAACGCCCTCCGCAGGATGGCTTCAGCATAATCCTCGAGCGAATCGTCCACCTCGTCGTTCACTTCGTCCATCACCGCCATATAGAAGAAGGTAGCCCACCCTGTAAGCAGCACCGACAATGCCACCGACAGACGCAACAATATGGAATAAATGAGTTTCATATCACTAACCAACGTTTCACACCACTAACTTGTAACCGATGCCGTACACCGACTTGATTTCAGGGGTCGCCCCAGCCTCCTTCAAATGCTTGCGCAGATTCTTCATCTGAGCATAGATGAAATCGAAATTGTCCACCTGGTCGATATGGTCGCCCCACACCGCTTCGGCCAAGGTGCTTTTGCTCACCAGTCGCCCCGGCCGGTTGAGGAAATACAGCAATATGTCGTATTCCTTGCGTCCCAACTCCAGGAGTTTTCCCTCCACACTCGCCTGAAACGTATCAGGCTTCACCTCGATGTTGTCCACACGGATAACCGTTTCACCCCCCTGCTGATGGCGTCGGATCACACTTTTGATACGGGCATTCAGTTCGGCCAGGTGAAAAGGTTTCGCCAGATAATCGTCCGCACCCAGATCGAGCCCCAGCACCTTGTCCTCGAGCGAGTCCTTGGCCGAGAGAATAATCACACTCTCCTGTTTATGCATGGCCTTGAGCTCACCCAGCAGCTGCAGACCATTCCCATCGGGCAGCATGATGTCCAGCAGGACACAATCATAATCGTAATCCTCCAGTTTCTGCAAAGCGGTGCGGTAGTCAGGAGCCACCTCCACCACATACCGTTCCTTTTCCAACGAGCGACGCGTCAGTTCGCGCAGTTCCGCATCATCCTCGATCAACAGTATTTTCATCGTCGTATACTTTGGTTTATTGACAGCGAAATAACAAAATAAATCTGAATGAATACTGAATAAGGCCAAAAAAATCCGCCGGAGAGGCGGGAACCTGAGCGATAATTCCCTGAACCTCTTCCGACGGACAAAAATGAACTGAAAAATTTTCTACGAAGCTTCCTTCGAATTTGTTACCTTCAAACCTGATTCGTTCAATTCTGAATCCTTCGAGTCTGATCTTTTTGAACTTGTCATCAAAAAGCCTGTTGCTTTCGAACCAACTTATTTGGGATCGGTTTCCTCGGATTCAGATCCTTCGGAGTCGGCTTTTTGAAAGTCAAAGACCCACTCCTTCTGGCCTTCCTCAGGCGCATTTACCTTTACGCGAATCCCTTTCAGCGCAGGACCTTCTCCAACCGTCAGCAAGGAACCCAGGTGATAGGATACCATTGCTTCCATCCAACGGTCGGTCGTATCGTCGAACGTATTGTAACGCAATTCCAAAGTCAGATAACCCTGGGCATCCACCACCGAACCGGCACGGCGGACCAGACTGATGCGGTGCTTCTTCTCCACCGGCAAAGGTTGCGCAAAGACTACATTCAGGCAATTGCCGCCTATCCACATACCATCCTTGGGAATGATTAGTGGATCGTTGCCAAACTCTTCCTCGTTCTCGGCTGTCAGTTCCTCTATCCGCTTGGTCAGAATCTTCCGAAAATCGAGTACCTTTATCGAGCAATCATAACCCTCCGGATAATTGTCATACAACGGGTTGAAGGTCAAGATGAGTCGCTGACCATTCACCAAGTGCTGCAGACGGCCATCCGGCACCGCAGTCCACAACTTTCCCCAACGGTCGGCCTGAAACTCACATACATCGAGGCCTTTCTGACGAACGGTTACCCAATCCACCGCCATATCGCCGACGGAATAACCATCCGAATCGTCACAAGCCGTCAACGAAACCATAGCCAGCATCGCCAGGGCTCCCACCCACCGATGCCAAATACGCATCCAATTACACTTTTTCATCGTTTACATACATTAAAGTCAGACAATCAAAAAAGGGCTACCGGAATCCGGTCCGTGCATTTCCCTTGCCGCTTTCTTCCCCAGGGCGAAGAAAGCGTTTATACCCAAAATGCAAATCAGGCGATTTGACTGCACGATGTATCTACCTATTAACTTTTTTTTGAGAATAAAAAAAATCCTCCCGATTCATCACGAACCGAGAGGATGAAAACTGAGTTATATACAGATTTTCCCATTCAGGGAGGGAACATAGCATGTTTATCTTCACAAGCTCCCCATTTTGAGCCAAGGTTTTATTGAGGTTATTCCTTATGTTAAAGTTTAGTTTTTGATCCCCTATCAGAAAACGGACAAACCCCGTGCCAAATTTATGCAAAATTCTTTTCTCCCTGAAAATCAGCGCATCTTACTAAGATAAACAATTTAATAAGTGTGGAACTTCCACACACAATTCCCCAAAAGTGTGGAAATATTCCCCAAAACATTCCCCAACAAACGGACGACCCGCTGTCTCCTTCCCTGGTCGGGGAGTAAGACAGCGGGTCGTCCATTTTTGTACCCTAGGGGCACCCTACTTCACAATACCCTTTTCCAAGTATTCCGCCAGATTGGTACGCATCACCGAGGCCACATGGTCGGCTGCTACCTTTTCCATATCATGTTTCACCATGATTTTCACCAGTTCCTCGAAAGAAGTCTTCTGCGGATCCCAACCCAGCTGGGTACGGGCCTTAGTGGGGTCACCCCACAAGTTCACCACATCTGTAGGACGATAGAAGGCAGGCGAAACAGCGACCACCACCTTTCCGGTCTGCACATCGATTCCTTTCTCGTCGATGCCTTCCCCTTCCCAGCGCAATTCGATACCGGCATAGTGGAAAGCCAGCTGGGCGAATTCCCGCACGGTGTGCTGTACACCGGTAGCGATAACAAAATCCTCCGGCTTTTCCTGTTGCAGAATCAGCCACATACATTCCACATAATCCTTGGCATAGCCCCAGTCGCGCAACGAATCCAGGTTACCCAAGTAGAGACAATCCTGTTTGCCCTGCGCAATACGAGCCGCAGCCAGCGTAATCTTGCGGGTTACGAATGTCTCACCCCGACGCTCCGATTCGTGGTTGAACAGAATGCCCGAACAGCAAAACATATCATATGCTTCTCGGTATTCCTTAATAATCCAAAAGCCATAAAGTTTGGCCACGGCATAGGGAGAATACGGGTGGAAAGGCGTGCTTTCGTTCTGCGGCACCTCTTCCACCTTGCCGTAAAGTTCCGATGTGGAAGCCTGGTAAATCTTACAGTTTTTTTCCAGATGATTGGTGCGCACCGCTTCCAGGATACGCAGTACACCGACCGCATCGACATCGGCCGTAAATTCCGGTGCATCAAAACTCACCTGCACGTGGCTCTGTGCTGCCAAGTTGTAGATTTCCGTAGGCTGCACCTGTCCCACCAGCTTCACGAGCGACATGCTGTCGGTCATGTCGGCATAATGCAGGTGGAAGTTCGGACGACCTTCCAGATGCGCGATACGTTCACGGAAATCCACCGAACTGCGGCGGATGATGCCATGCACTTCGTAGCCCTTGGCCAACAAAAATTCACTCAGGTAAGAACCGTCCTGACCGGTGACGCCCGTAATCAGGGCTATTTGTTTGATTGTTGTTTCCATTTTTCTATTGCTTTAACTTTTCCAATTCCGATTAAGTCCAATGTTTTTCTTCTTTTCACAGGGAAGCCTTCCACTTGTATGGACGACGTTCTACATCCTCCTCTACCAGCGGATAGCCAGATTGTACTTCCACCAATGTCAGCCGGCTAAATGCCCGAATTGCATGCCAACAATCTTGCGGCACAACAACCACGTCTCCTGCTTGCACTTTGCGCTCCAGACCATCAAGAACTACATAGCCTTCACCTTCCACAAAGGTCCATACTTCCCTGCGGTGACGATGCACCTGATAGCTACTGCTCCTGCCTGCCAGCAAAGTAATGGACTTGGTCAAAGAATGGTTTCCATCACCATAATGACTCTCGTCCAGTACCCGATAACTGCCCCATCGACGTTCCTCATACCTTGGGCGTGCGGACAGATTCTCGACATATTTCTTAATGTTTTCGGTCTCCTTCTTGGCACAGACTAAAATACCATCCGGACATGCTGCCACGACGACATCCTGTAAACCATCCACAAAAATAGGATGCTGCAATTCGTTGATAACATGCGCATTCACGCACTTCGGTCCCATCACAGCATTCCCAATCACCGGACGATGCAACTCATCGGTCAACGTGTTCCACGTGCCCAAGTCTTTCCATTCCCCTGTATAAGGAACCACAGCCACAGAAGTCGCCTTTTCAGCCACTTCATAATCGAAGGAAATTTTAGGAAACTCCGCATAACGTGCCCGGGTTTCCTCAAAGCTATCCGTTTGGACATAGCGACGAAGCAATTTCATCATATAACCCAACCGAAAAGCAAATACCCCACCATTCCACAATGCACCTTGAGCTAGCAACTGTTCTGCCACCTCTACCGAAGGCTTTTCGGTGAACCGCAACACGTTGCGTGGAGCCTCAGAAGCCGCCGACGGCGAAGAATACAAAAAGCCGTCGGATAAGATAGGCACAGGCTCAGGTACCACATAACCATATTTAGCCGAAGGATAGGTAGGTGTAATACCCATCAATACCAAATCGGCCACTTGCTGTTCCACTGCTGCAGCCATACGGCCAATCGCTTCAAAATAACCCCGTTCCGTATATGGGTCGCAAGGCATGATGACCACCACCTCCTCATCGGTGCAGCCCTTCACTTGCTTCAAGTACGATGCAGCCAATGCAATGGCCGGAAAAGTGTCCCGACGTTCAGGTTCAGTCACGACCGACACTCTGTCACCCAGCTGATTGGTAATAATATCCCACTGCGATGCATTGGTTGCTAAAGTAATTTGACTCGTCAGTCCAGCCTCATTTACCTGCCGCACCACCCGCTGCACCATCGACTCCATCGAGCCATCCGGCTTTTCGAGCAAAGGCAAGAACTGTTTACTGCGTGCCTGATTGCTGAGCGGCCAAAGTCGTTTACCGCTTCCTCCCGACAACAAAACCAATTCCATAGCTTTATCTCATTTTAAATGTTCATTCGTTTTGGATTTCTTTTTCGGATTTATTCCGTTGAGAATTTCTACACTTACCGTTCCGCCCGCATCGGGTTGTGCAAGAAGTCCTCATAAGCCAACCGAATACCTTCCTCCAGTTCCACGCGATACGTCCAGCCCAAAGCTTTTGCCTTGCTCACGTCCAACAATTTGCGCGGAGTACCGTTCGGGCGAGTGGTATCCCAATGGATTTCTCCGGTGTAGCCCACGACTTGAGCCACCTTCTCAGTCAGTTCGCGAATCGTCAACTCCTTGCCGGTACCCGCGTTCACCGTTTCATTTCCCGAGTAATGGTTCATCAGGAACACACACAGGTTGGCCAAATCGTCCACATACAGAAATTCGCGCAGCGGACTGCCATCCCCCCAACAAGTCACCGAAGGGGCACCAGCTTCCTTGGCTTCGTGGAAGCGGCGAATCAAAGCCGGCAACACGTGCGAATGCTCGGGATGGTAATTGTCGTTCGGACCATAGAGATTGGTCGGCATCACACTGATATAGTCCGTTCCATACTGACGGTTCAGGTATTCACAATACTTCAGCCCGCTGATTTTGGCCAAAGCATAAGCCTCGTTAGTCGGTTCCAATGCTGAAGTCAGCAGACAACTTTCCGGCATCGGCTGCGGAGCAAGCCGCGGATAGATGCAGCTAGAACCCAGAAACAGCAGTTTACGACAACCGTTTTTCCAAGCGCTGTGAATCACATTCATCTCCAGCATCATATTTTCATACATGAAATCGGCCAAGGCACCTTGGTTGGCCACGATGCCTCCCACCTTGGCCGCTGCCAGAAACACATACTCCGGCCGTTCGGCTGCAAAGAATGCTTCCACTTCCGACTGTTGGGTCAAATCGAGTTCATGATGGGTACGCGTCAGAATGTTCGTGTACCCTTGGCGATCCAGTTCACGCACGATGGCACTGCCCACCATACCGCGGTGACCCGCCACATAAATTTTACCTTCTTTTTCCATAAGCTTCTTTCTGATTTAAGTATCAATTTTTCTCCACACGCAGGCAAAGGTACACTTTATTTTGGCTAATCCATCATAAATCAAAAAAAATGAAAGAAATACAACTAATGTAATTTGGACAGCCCAAAGGAATAGAGCGCAATGCCTACAAAGCAAATCAACGGAACCATATAGGCTACCCGCAGGTCGCCCGTAGCGTCGGCTATCATTCCCATCAGCAATGGAGACAATGCCCCTCCTACAATCGTCATGATTAAATAGGAAGAAGCCCGCTTCGTATGACCATGACAATCGCGCAAAGCCAATGAAAAAATAGTCGGAAACATAATGCTTTCACATAGATACACCAAGAAAAACAAGCCAAGCGTCCAATAACCCGACACCGCCACAATGCCCACAGTAGCGAGACACGATACCCCCGCATAAATGCCCAATAGCCGAACCGGTTTCAAATAATTCATCAACCAACTGCCCGAGAGGCGACCCAGCACAAAAAGCCCCATCCCTCCAAAGCCCAGGTAACGTGAAGCCACAGTTGGAGTCATGTCTACCTGCTCCACCATATAATTGATAAAAAAGCTGTTGACTCCTGTCTGGGCAGCCACATACAGGAAAAGCGCTCCCATGCCAGCGTAGAAAGCAGGAGTCCACAATCGGTGATCAACCGCATCCGACTCTTCCTCAGCTTCCGCGATTTCAGGCAACTTCAAACGGCTGAATACCACAGCCACTCCGCAGACCAACAGCCCCACTCCCGTATAAGGCAAGGCAATGTCACCTCCGGAAAACAACAACTGGCCTCCTGCCAGCGGTCCCACAATCCAACCCAAACCGTTGAGCGATTGCGCCAGGTTGATTCGCCGTTCTGCCCCATCGGGCGAACCCAAGACCGTGACATACGGGTTTGCACTCGTCTCCAGACATGTCAATCCACAACCGATGATAAAGAGACAGCCGATAAAGAAAGGAAAGGAATGCAGGGACGAACCGGGAATGAACAGCAGCGCTCCCAAGCCATAGAGCCAGAGACCGGTCAACACCCCCGCCTTGTAGCCCCACCGACGAAGGATAGCTCCCGCTGGCATAGCCATCAGAAAATATCCTCCATAGACAGCTGCCTGCACCCAAGCCGCTTGCGTTTTAGACAAGTGGAAAGACGCTTGAAAATGAGGATTCAACACCTCCAGAATGCTATGGGCAAAGCCCCACAGAAAGAACAGAGAGCTGACCAAAAGAAAAGGAATCAAAAATGCCGGACGGGGAGACCGACATGCTTTAATATTATTTAATAAATCCATAAACTAATACCGTCATATTTATTTAATTCATTCAATCCATTGTCGCGCTAAAACGAAAAACTGTCGAAAAAAAAGCCTTACTTCAAATGCACCTTGAACTGAATGCCTGCACTGAAAGCTTGACAACGATTCCATTCCACCACCCCATTAATGTAATCTTTCCAAAATGAATAAATCACCCCTACATTCACCTGATATTTGGGACCATCCGGGTCGAACGTCAGATCCTCCCTTACATCCGTATAACCGGGCAGGACCTCTGCCATCAGATTGACCCCATTGACCGCCTTGCGCCAGAACGAGCCGTTCTCGGGAAGGTGGAATCGGAAATTGACTCCCGCAGCCGGATCATTCAGATCATTGTCGAAACGATTGCTGTAAATCCACGTAAAGTGAGCCCCCAAGGTTCCTACATTCTGAAAAGTGAAATGCTTGGTAATCGCCAAATAATACCGGTTCCAGAATCCGTTGCTGTAGCCCTGATTTTGCTGATTGGTCAACGATCCCCCGTCAGCAGAGTCTCCGATGCCATCGTTGGTACCCACCACTACCTGCGGAGTCCAAGACTTCCACCAGCCTTCCTTCCAAAGACGTAACCGGAAATGGAAAGAACGGTCCTGGTTCGTAAATTTCCCATACGTCGAGGGTACCCAATAGCCACTGATATTTCCATAATCGGTAGGGACCGATTTGTGCCCTGTACACAAATAGCCTACTTCCAACCAAGGGAAAAAGGTGATATTGATATAATAATTCCAGGTGTCATACCACCAACGGGGAACCGTAGTATGATGGCTTAGCCAGTTGCCTCCGGCCATAAAGGTCTTGTCACGCTGCATATCTGCCGTAGGCAGGTTCATCAGCCCGGTCGTTCCATAATTGACTTGAGCCGTTGCCGACTGCGTACACACACAGAAAGCTGCTCCACCAAGCAGCCCTTTCCAATAGCGATTCATCTGTATAAGTCGTTGTGAAAACATTCTTTTTTACTCTTTTCGCTGCAAAGGTAAGCATTAATTCCGCATTTTTTAATGGATATTACAAAATAATCCCTACATTTGCATACTTTTATTACCAAAATCATCATAAAAGACCAAATATGTTAAAAAGATTCTTTTCCGTTTTGATTTTTTCGCTGTCCCTTGCCGGACCTGTCTGGGCACAAAGCCTGAGCGACCAGCAGGTGCTTGAATATGTCAAGGAAGGTATGCAGCAAGGCAAAGACCAACGCAAAATTGCCACTGAACTGGCCCGCAAAGGTGTCACACAGGAACAGGCCGCACGCGTGAAGAAACTGTATGAACAAAGTATAGCCGACACTAAGGGAAGCAATGCTACCACCTCCTCGGCAGTTTCCGAGCACTTCAAGTTTGACCGTCGCTCGGCAGCCGAAGTCGTCGCCTCGCAAAGTCCTTTGGACGAGAGTAAGGAAGAAGGACAAGACAGTGTGCCCGTGTTCGGACGCAACATCTTTCGCACGAAGGACCTGACGTTCGAACCCAGCATGAACCTCGCCACACCGCCAAACTACCCGCTGGGACCGGGCGATGAAGTGATCATCGACATCTGGGGGACCAACCAGGCCAACTTCCGGGTCCGTATTTCACCGGAAGGCACCATTACCCTGCCCGACATCGGACTGCTGTCGCTGAACGGCATGACCATTAGCGAGGCTACCGAATACCTGCGCAAGGAACTGAACCAAATCTATACCGGTCTGGACGATCCGAAGAATCCCACTTCCCACCTCAAGGTCACCTTGGGCAATATCCGTACCATTCAAGTGAACGTCATGGGAGAGGTCTACCAACCGGGCACTTATGCGCTTTCTTCTTTCTCGACCCTTTTCCATGCCTTATACCGCGCCGGAGGCATCAGCGACATCGGCAGTTTGCGTAACATCCAGCTGGTACGAAACGGTCGCCGCGTAGCCACCCTCGACGTCTACGACTTTATCATGCAAGGCAAAATGAGCGGCGACATCCGTCTGGAAGAAGGCGATGTCATTCTGGTACCCGCCTACGATGCTTTGGTGAAAATCGAGGGCAATGTGAAACGCCCGATGCGCTATGAAATGAAAAGCAATGAAAGCGTAGCTACCTTGTTGAAATATGCCGGCGGATTTATGGCCGATGCCTACACCCGTTCCCTGCGCTTGGTACGCCAGAACGGCAAGGAATATCAGGTACATACCGTCGACGATATCGACTATTCCGTTTTCCAGCTGAAGGATGGCGACGTACTGACTGCCGAAGCCATTCTCGACCGCTTTGAGAACAAACTTGAGATCAAGGGGGCCGTTTACCGGCCGGGCATTTACCAGTTCGGTGGCTCGCTGAACACGGTGCGCCAGTTGGTGGAAAAGGCAGAAGGCCTGATGGGCGATGCCTTTACCGGCCGTGCCGTCCTGCACCGCGAACGCCCCAACCTGACCAAGGAGGTCATGCAGATTGATATCCAAGGCATCATGAACGGAACCACCCCCGATGTTCCCCTGCAACGGAACGACGTGCTCTATATCCCCAGCATCCACGATTTGGAAGACCTGGGAAAGATTACGGTCTACGGTGAAGTGGCACGCCCCGGAGAATTCCCCTTTGCCGACAACACCACCCTCGAGGACATCATCATCCAGGCAGGCGGTCTTCGGGAATCGGCCTCTACCGTACGTGTCGATGTATCCCGCCGCATCAAGAATGCCAAAGGAACGGAAGCCGCTTCCGCTATCGGCGAAATGTTCTCCTTCTCGCTGAAGGATGGTTTTGTCATCGACGGAACACCCGGCTTCGTGCTGCAGCCCTACGACCAAGTCTTCGTCCGCAAGAGCCCGGCCTACACACCGCAGGTCAATGTCAGTGTGCAAGGAGAAATCCTGTACGACGGCACCTATGCCTTGACTCAGAAGAGTGAACGTCTGTCCGACCTGATTCACAAGGCCGGAGGAGTGACCCCTTATGCCTATGTCAAGGGAGCCCGTCTGAGCCGTCGCATCAACGACGACGAACGTCGCCGCATGCAGTCGGTACTGGAAATGAGTACAGCCGGCCAGGACTCGATTGATGTGAGCAAACTCGATTTGGGCGACATCTATTACGTGGGTATTGACCTGGAAAAGGCCCTGGCTAAACCCGGCTCGGATGCCGATATTGTGCTGCGCGAAGGCGATGTCATCGAGATTCCGGAGTACAACAGCACGGTGAAGATCAGTGGGGCCGTCATGTATCCCAACACAGTAGCCTACCAGGAAAAAGCTAAGTTGAATTACTATATCGAACAGGCAGGCGGTTACGGTTTCCGTGCCAAGAAAAGCAAGGCCTACATTGTCTATATGAACGGCCAGGTGAAACGCGCCAAGAAAATGAGCAGCCATCTTATCCAACCGGGATGTGAAATTATCGTACCGACCAAGGAAAAGAACAAGATGGCCCTGCAGAACATCCTGTCAGTGGCTACTACCACCGCCTCCCTCGCTACGATGGTGGCTACCATTGCGAACATTTTAAAATAAGGATGACCATGGAAGAAAAGAACTATCACGAAAAACCTTTGGTATACGAGGAAGAAGAACTGGAAATTGATTTAATGGAATACGCCCGCAAGCTTTGGGCAGCCCGGAAGGGGCTGCTCAAAGCCGCAGGCATCGGTGCCTTGATCGGTCTGGTTATAGCCTTCAGTCTGCCCCGTCAGTACACGGTGGAAGTGACGCTGGCACCTGAAGCCGGCAGTGGAAGTACTGGAGGAGGGCTATCAAGTGTCACTTCAATGTTAGGATTGGGAAGCATTAATATGGGCAATGATGCAGATGCTCTTAATGTCATGCTTTTCCCAGACATTGTAGCCTCTACCCCGTTTATCTTAGACTTATTCAACGCCCAAGTTCAAACGAAAAACGGAGCGATTGACACCACATTGGTGGCTTACTTGGATCAGCAGCAATCTCCTTGGTGGAGCCAGTTGCTAGACATACCGGGACAGGCTATCGAAGGGATTGTCTCCCTCTTTCAAGACGAAAAAGGATCTACGGATTCACAGACCATCAATCCTTTCCAATTGACAAAAAAAGAGAACGACAAAGTAAAAGCCCTCCGTCAATCCATTACTGCCAACGTAGATAAAAAGACAGGTATTACCACCGTTTCCGTCACTTTACAGGACCCTTTGGCCACCGCCCTGGTGACAGATACCGTTGTAGGCAAGTTGCAGGAATACATTACCGCCTATCGCGTATCGAAAGCCCAGCAGGACTGTGACTATCTGGAAGAACTGTACAAGGAACGCCAACAGGAATACTATGCCGCCCAGCAATTGTATGCCCAATACATGGATGCCAACAAAGGCGTGGTATTGCAGCGAGCATTGACTGAGCGCGAACGGCTGCAGAACGACATGAATCTGGCATTTCAGGTTTATAGCCAGGTTGCAGCCCAATTGCAAGTGGCTCGTGCCAAGGTGCAGGAAGCCAAGCCGGTCTTTGCCGTAGTGGAACCGGCTACCGTCCCCTTGCTTCCTTCGGGTACGGGTAAAAAAGTCATTATCCTAGGCTTTATCTTTTTGGCTGTCTTGGGAACAGCTGCCTGGATTCTTTTTGGCAAAGAGCTTTGGCAATCGGTCCGCCAGGGAATGGGATCTTCAAAAGCTTGATATACCCCTTCAAAGCAAGAGCGACCGTCACCTTGAAAATAGGTGACGGTCGCTCTTGCTTTGAAGGTAACCGAATCAGTTTCTTCGGATATGCACAAAAATGGCTTCCGAATGTTGTTGACAGAAAGAAGCAGCATCATTGACAACGAGAGCCAGATAACCTCCTCCCCCAGCTCCGGTTAACTTCCAGGCCTTTACCCCGCCCATGACGCTGTATCTGTCTATGTCGGGTTGCACCGAAATCACCTCATGCTTGCCCTGCAAGTCAGCGGAAGCAAAGATGCTGGGTGTGACCATTCCCGGGAACATGGCTGTCTGCGCTTGGAAAGAGGCCAGATAAGCTGCAGCAAAAGCCTCCAGGTCGTGTGCCAGAATGGCTGTCCAGCACGCATCCGCAGCAGCAGCCAGGCTAACTACCTTTTCCGATGTCAGTTGTTTGCCTTCCACTACCGAACATCCTTCAGGACGCGGAGCCAGTGGCACCAAGACCAGATGCTCTTCCAAAAAACGCAAGGTCATTTCGTCACGACAAATCTCCAGTTTCATCGGCCAGAAATTGCCGTTGTAATAATGTCGGCAAAGACCCGGTACACAGATACCGATGGAATCCTGTGCGCCCGAGATATGCCCATCCACACGTTCCGGATTATTTTCAAAACAGAATACCAGACGAGCCAACATTTCAGGGTCCATTTTCGGCAACTGCATCGGCCATATCTTCTGCACCATCTTGCGGGTGCTTGTCGAAAGACCACACCGGTCGCGTACTTCGAAAGTGGGCTCCAACGAAATGGTCAACGCCCAACCGGGATGCAACAGACTGACTTCAGGTTGATCGATCCAAGTTCCCGCCAAATCTAAACGGGTAGGGATGCCCAAACTCTGGGTATCGGCATCAGCTTCCGCAGCCTGGTTCATTTCCGCTTTCAGAGACGAGGAACTGCGTGCCTGCAAACCTTCGTGCGGTGTACGCTGCAGCTCCACATATTCGATGCCACGTTCCTGACAAATCTTCCGCTTCGTATCCGATCCCCCTTCTGCATTCACAACGAACACATCCGGTTTCACCCGATCCAGCGTGGGCAGAAAATCAATCACCCCGTGTCCTTCGTTGATATAGGCTTCTTTCACATACTTGATGGCCTGCACCATAAACAGACGTTCGTCTTGCGGAAACATAGGCTTGCGGTGTTTGTATTCCAAATAGGTGGCATCTGAGCCGATGCCTACATACAAATCGCCAAATTGGGAAGCCTGTTTAAAAAACTCCACATGGCCGCTATGTAGTAGGTCATAACAACCCGATACAAAAACTTTTTTGTTCATGAAACTTATGTGTTTTATTATATAAACTCACTTTAGCATTAAGATTTCGTAGATTGTCCAAGCTGTTCACGCTGGCGAATCAACCTGCTGATGTATAGATTCATAATCGTCCATACGCATACGTCTCCGAGCAAAATCCAGTTTCCGTCTATGTATTCAAACAAAATCACGTTGCTGAAGGAAAACAGAAACGACAAAAACAAGATGAATATAAGAGCTCTTCGCGGACTGAATCCCAAGGCCAGGAACTTATGATGAATATGGGTTTTGTCGGGCATAAAGGGATCCCTGCCTCGACGCACACGACCGATGACTACACGGACCACGTCCAGACAAGGTATCATCAACACCGAAAAGGAAATCAGCAGCGAGCCTTCATAATGATGGTCGTAAATTTCCCCCCGCATGCAATACTGGATAGCCAAAAAGCTCAACAGATACCCCAAGGTCAAACTACCCGTATCCCCCATGAAAATCTTCCGACCCCGGTCTGCATTGCCGAATACGTTATAGTAAAAGAAAGGCAACAAAACCCCTATGGTCACAAAGGCGAGCAACGCACTCATCCATCGCTGGCCCAACACTGCCAAAATGCCAAAAACCAGCAAGGCAACGATGCTCAGTCCGGAAGCCAACCCGTCAATGCCATCAATCAAATTAATGGCATTTGTCACAAAGACAATCAGAAACATCGTGAGCGGAACGCCCAGATAGGGAGTAATCTCATGAATACCCAGGAGTCCATAGAAATCATTGATATACAGACCCGCCAAAGGCAACATGGCTGCTGCAAGAATCTGAACCAGAAACTTCTGGCGATAGCGAACGCCTACCAGGTCATCGGCAATACCTACGATGAACAACAAGGTCAATCCGGCAGCCATCAAAAGAATCTGTACCCAATACTTCGAAGCATCTGTCAAAGGGATAAAGCCTGTCCGGTCACAGAATCCGATGATAAAGGTGATGACAAACAGAACCACCGGATAAAAGGACACTCCACCCAGTCGGGACACCGGTTTATGATGCACCTTACGCGAATCGGGCGCATCGAACAGACGCTTGCGAAGCGAAATAATCAGGATACGCGGAATGATGATGCGCGCATAGGTAAAAGCCAGCAGAAAGCCTAAACTGATAATCAATAAATGCTCCATAACAACCAGGATTTCGAGTTTTATTTAATCTTTCCTTTCCCTTAATGGGTAAAAATTGAGACAAATATACAAATAAAACGCTAAAAACAGGCTATGCCTTTTAAAAAAAGGCTTCCTCAAAAGGAGCTGTAATCCCCGGGAGCGTCCAGCCAAGCTGTAAACCGCTTCCACCAGGCCTTCCGTCCCAGATGTGTAGAGGGGCTGAAAGAAGAAATCCAGCGAAAGAAGGCAGTCTGCCGCGATGCGTGATAACCCAGCAGGGCATAGGTGCCCCAAACCAAGCACGCAGACCAGCCGATGACCCAATAAAGTTGGAATTCGAGCGATGCATGCCAAAGCACGGACAGGACCCAGACAGCGAAAATCACAATCCCTATCCAAATTTCACTCATCGCTGTGACAAAATGGCTGATGCCCACCCCTACAAAGGCATGGTGCAAGTGCGTCTTGTCGGGTGAAAAAGGACTTCTACCCTTCAGGATACGCATAAACATGACCCTCAGCGTATCAAACACCGGAACAGACAAAACCGCCAATCCCAGGGCTATCATGTTGACCCGAGCCTGCTGCTGGAAGAACAACAACGGACTTTGGGCACTCAACATATTCATCAGAAACCAGGTCATCAGAATACCCATCACCATGGTTCCCGCATCTCCGATAAACATACGCGATTTCAGTCCGAACACATTATGAATGAAGAAAGGCACCAAGGCACCGGCCATCACAAATGCCAATGATGCATTAAAGAAATCCCGGGTCTGGCAAAATGCAAATCCAAAAAGCGTACAGCAAGTGATGCACAATCCACTGGACAAGCCATTGACCCCATCAATCATATTGATGGAATTGATAATGCCTACACCCGCAAAGACTGTCAAAGGGACAGCCACGTACCACGAAAAATCATAAATACCCCACATGCCCCGAAACGTATCAATGCACAGGCCACTAGAATAAACAAGGCCCAACACGGCGAGCGTCTCAATGACCAGACGTGAGCGAGGAGTCAAACCCAACATATCGTCTAAGACGCCTACATAGAGCATCAGCCCCATGGCTGTCAAAATCGGCATCCACGAAGTATGCAATGGGAATCCCCAAAACCGACAGATGGAAGAGATAAACAAGGCACCACATATCACCCCGAAGAACACGGCTACCCCTCCCATGACAGGAACAGGAATCTTTTGAAGTTTCCGTGCATCGGGATTATCGACCAAATTCTTCAGTAAGGCTAAACGAAGCACCTTAAAATAAATCCAATTGACTGCTAGAAAGGCAACGACAACACCTAATACGATAGGCAATCCATAGACATCCATCATCATTCTTATTTTCGAATAAACTCAGTTAATTTATAAAGATAGCGAAGCGACAAAAGGAAACGGTTGCTCGATACACCATTTTCCCTAAACGAGCGCAGATGTTCCTTCATGATCTGCCGATGACTCTTCAGACCACCTGTACTGGCTCCACCCAAACGCATGGTGACCATATCCAAGGGCAAATACTTCAAACGAATGTTATTCACGTAAATGAATCGAAGCAACAGATCAAAGTCAGCTGCTATCTTATAATCGGTCTTATAATAACCCAACCGGTCAAAACATGGTTTGCGACAATAGAAGGTAGGATGAGCCGGCATGAAGCCCAGACGCATCAACGACCGTTTAAAGATCTTCGAGGAATAGTACCGCACTGTATGCGCCAAGTCCTTGTCTTGCACAAAATGCACATCCCCGTATACAGCATCCAGGTCCGATGTAAAGGCTTCATCCACTCGCTGCAAAACATGGGGAGAGGTAAAGAAGTCGTCTGAATGCAACAAACCCACCACTTCACCTGTAGCCATACGTATGCCCTTGTTGATGGCATCATAAAGTCCTTTATCTTTTTCACTGACCCATCTCATCTTTCCCTGAAATTTGGGCTCATAGGCTTTGATGAGGTCTACTGTTTGATCTTTCGAAGCACCGTCTACAACGATATATTCAATATCGGTATAAGTCTGTGCCAGAACAGATTCAAAAGTATCTTTTAACGTTTGGGCACTGTTGTAAGTGACTGTTATTAATGATATTTTCATGAGGCAAAAGTTAAATATGCAAA
>AMCI01000008.1_pt1 | contig 48968 bp, 32 predicted proteins | sample 419838 | NCBI WGS metagenome assembly AMCI01 (sample SAMN01090643, study PRJNA158313) | gut metagenome
AATTGTGATACCATTTCGAACGGCTCGGGTGACCGCCACGTTGTCCCACCGTAATCACGATAAAGCCGGCCTGTGCCAAGCGGTCGGTACGCGGTGTCATGCGGGTAAACGGATAGTCCACCCCTTCTACCTGCGGACCCGGATAAACGTAATCCACAATCGGATAGACCTTGGTAGAATCGAAATTGAACGGTTTGTACATGACCCCGTACAGGTCGGTCACACCATCAGCGGCCTTCACCTTGAAGATTTCCGGGAATTTGTAGCCGGCAGCCAGCAACTGCGAGAAGTCACTTTCTTGAATATCCATCACCTTATTGCCCTGGCTATCGAGCAACACAGCCATCGGAATGGAATTGGCACGTGAATAGTTGTCCACCACGAAACGAGCCTCATCATCCACTTCCACGCGATGGAAATAATCCCCCTTGGTGAGCTGCTTCAATCCGCTGCCATCCAAATTCACCCGATACAAGTGTTCGTAATACGGATGTTCGTCTTTGTTCTTGCCATTGGCCACGAAATAAATCACACGTGCCTTTTCATCCACCTTCAGCACCGATTCCACATGCCAGGGACCTTTGGTGATGCGGTTCTTGAGATTTCCTTGGCTGTCATATAAATAAAGGTGTGCCCAACCATCCCGTTCGCTCCATTGGATGAGTTCCTTGCCACCGCCCAGGATGTGCAACGGACGTGTTTCCTGATAGGTATTCATACGTTCCTTAATCACCGGCACGATGGAATCCTGACCGATGGTGTACGAGCACACATCAATACGATAAAGGTCACGGCTGCTACGAGTCAGGTAAAAATGTTCATTGTCACCCTGCCATACCACCGGCTGATCCTCCATATCCCGCTGTTTCTGCATCCACGGTTTCATCTCCAAGCCCAATGTCTGGTCCTTGTAAGCAGCCGTACGCACTACTTTACGGGTATTGTTCGTCATATCAAATACATGCAGATGTTCTACGGGAGCTTCCTTCTCACCCGGCATCTGATACTTGTACGTTTCGAGCGTCGGTCTCGGATTAGCCATGGAATTGATAACCCACAATTCCTTCACAGCCCGGTTATCCGTAACCGTGGTCACAAAATGACGAGAATCGGGCGACCAAGCTCCCCATACCCCCCGGCGTTTGCCATTGCACAAGGTATCCGTATTCAGCGTGCTGTAGGGAATACCATAACCAAAATCCTTCATGCCGTCGGTGGTCAACTGGATTTCCACGATGGTACTGTCCTTTTCGTTCTTCTTCGCCTTTTCGTAATCCTCGCGGCTCATGCGATACAGGTTCAGGTCCTTGGCATAGACCACCGTCTGTCCGTCTGGAGACACCGATGCCCATCGTACCTTCTTCGGTTCTTCTTCCTTATCCTTCAAATGAGTCAACTTGCCGGTCGAATAATCGTACGAGAAGTAAAACATTTCCTTCTTGCCTTTATTCTTGTCATTTCCTTTTTCATCTTTTTTCGGCTTTGCATCGCGCGTTGACTCTATCTCGAACGTAAAGGTATGTCCGTCGGCAGCAGCCTTCAAATTGCGGATGGGCAAATGCTTGGCTTCGAACGGGTCCTGTACGATTTCCGTCAACTGCGAAGCCATCTCGTCACGGTCGAACAATTGACGCTTGCTGCGCGCCGACGGGTTAACCACATACCAGAAATTGCCTTCGCTGGTCTTGTATTCAAACCAAAAGCTATTTCCCTGCTGGAACCAATGCGGATCGACCACCGTCGAGAACAACATCGTGTTCAGTTTGTCCTTGGTGAACTTTTCCGCCTGCAAATACTCCGGCAAACGCTCCTGCGCCACCGCTGTGGGTCCGCCCACACTCAGTCCCCCCATCAAGAGGGCCATACATGCTAATTTCTTCATATCACTTTTCTTTCTTCTATTTTATGGATTGTTGGCTAATTCTTCTTACTATTTGTTAGTCAGCTTTAAAAAGTGGCAAGTTAAGAAAAAAGGAACATTTCTCAAAGAGGTCTCCTAAAAAATGTTATCTTTGCACCTCTATACAGACCATCCACACGAAACCTATGAAACCACTCCATCCTTTACGGTCGGCACTCTTTCTGTCAGTGTCCTTGGCCTCTCTGCCCCTTCAGGCACAAAACTCCGATACGCCGGGACCCATGAATGTCTTATTTCTCATGGCCGACGACCTGCGTCCTGAACTGGGTTGCTACGGTGTCCGGGAAATTCACACCCCCCATATCGACCGACTGGCCGCATCGGGCATCGTGTTCCAGAACGCCTACTGCAACGTACCGGTCAGCGGAGCTTCCCGTGCCAGCCTGCTCACGGGAATGTATCCACACTATCCTCACCGTTTTGTCCATTACTCGGCCTATGCCTCGAAGGATTGTCCCGATGCCATCCCCTTGTCGGGATGGTTCACTGACCACCATTATTATACGGTATCCAACGGCAAGGTGTTCCACCACCTCAGCGACCACGCCGATTCCTGGAGTGAACCGCCTTATCGGACCTTCCCCGACGGATACGATGTGTATTGGGCCGAATACAACCGCTGGGAGTTGTGGCAGAACGAAGCCTCTGCCCGTACCCTTCACCCCCAAACCCGCCGAGGTCCTTTCTGTGAATGGGCCGAGGTGCCCGATACGGCCTACGACGACGGTAAACTGGCCCTGAAGACCATCGCCGACCTGAAACGGCTGAAAGCACAAGGAAAGCCTTTCTTCCTGGCCTGCGGTTTCTGGAAACCCCACCTGCCCTTCAACGCGCCGAAACGCTATTGGGACCTGTACGACCGCAATACCCTGCCGCCGGCTCCCAACCGTTTTCGTCCCGAAGGACTCCCTCCCCAGGTACAGAATTCACAGGAAATCTATGCCTACGCACGTACCACCACCCCCGAGGATATCTATTTCCAGCAGGAAGCCAAACATGGCTACTATGCTTGCGTAAGCTACCTGGATGCGCAAATCGGTAAGGTACTCGATGCCCTCGACGAACTGGAACTGGCCGACCGCACCATCGTTGTCCTGTTCGGTGACCACGGTTGGCACTTGGGTGAACATAACTTCCTGGGCAAACACAACCTGATGGACCGGGCTACCCACATCCCCCTCATTGTCCGTGTACCGGGCATGAAGCAAGGGAAAACCACAGCCTTGGTGGAACTGGTCGACCTGTATCCTACGCTGTGTGAACTCTGCGGGCTACCTTATCCTGAGAACCAACTGGACGGAACCAGTTTCGTCCCTATCCTGAAAGACCTGAAGCAACGTACCAAGGAGGCCGTTTTCATCCAATGGCAAGGTGGAAACAATGCCGTGGACGAACGCTACAACTACGCCGAATGGAAACAAGGAACCGAGATTACCCATCGTATGCTGTTCGACCATCTCGAGGATCCCGAAGAAAACGTCAACCGGGCCTCACGGACGATTGACCAACCCGTCATCCTGCGCCTTTCCCAAAAGGTGGCAGAGAAAATGGAATATTTAAATAGACAACTACATCCATAATCCCAATCATACACAACCTTTAAAAGGAAAAGAACATGGAAAAAAACATGATGAAAAACTTCAAACGGATGGCAGGAGCTTGTACCCTGACCTTCCTGCTGGGCGCACAAGCCCTCTTCGCCCAACGCAGCCACTACCTGCTCGATACGGGCTGGAAATTCCGCTTCTCGCATCAAGTGGAAAAGAATTCCCCTCAACCGATTTCCTTGCCCCACACCTGGAACGCCCAGGATGCCCTGAGCGGAAAAATCGACTACAAGCGGGGCATCGGCAACTACGAACGCACCTTGCACATCCGCTCCGACTGGAAAGGCAAACGCCTCTTCCTGCGTTTCGACGGAGTGAACAACGTGGCCGATGTCTTCCTCAACGGCCAGCACGTCGGTGAACACCGGGGCGGCTACAGTGCCTTCCTCTTCGAAATTACCGACCGGGTGAACTATGGCGCCGACAACCGGTTGTGGGTGCGCGTGAACAATGCCGAACAATTCGACGTCCTACCGCTGGTAGGCGACTTCAATATCTACGGAGGTATCTACCGCGACGTGACCCTGATGGTCACCGAACCGGCCTGCATCTCTCCCCTCGACCATGCTTCGTCCGGGGTGTATCTCACCCAGCAAGCGGTTTCACCCCAGGAAGCGCAAGTCAATGCCCGCATCCTGCTGTCGAACGCCGGAGCTACCGGAGAAGCCACCGTTCGCCTCGCCGTCAAGGATGGCGAGCGCATCGTGACCGAAAACCACCAAACCGTGGCCCTGCCTGAACGTGCCGGTGAAGTGACCTTGCCGATTGTCCTGAAACAACCTCGCTTGTGGAACGGCCGGCAAGACCCCTTCTGTTACCAGGCGGAAGTGACTCTGGAACAGAACGGCCGGGTACTCGACCGCATCACCCAGCCATTGGGCCTGCGCTTCTATCGCATCGACCCGAACGAAGGCTTCTTCCTCAATGGCCGGCACCTGTCCCTGCAAGGAGTATGCCGCCACCAGGACCGGGCGGAAATGGGCAATGCCCTGCGCCGTCAGCACCATCAGGAAGATATGGACCTGATGCTCGAGATGGGTGTAAACGCCCTGCGTCTGGCTCATTACCAACAAGATGAATACATGTACGACCTCACCGACCAATCGGGTATCCTGGTATGGGCCGAAATTCCCTTTGTAGGTCCCGGTGGCTATGCCGACAAGGGCTTCATCGACCTGCCGGCCTTGAAAGAGAACGGAAGACAACAGTTGGTTGAACTGATCCGTCAGAACTACAACCACCCGTCCATCGTGTGCTGGGGACTCTTCAACGAGCTGAAGGAAGAAGGAGACAATCCGATTCCTTACATCCGCGAACTGAACGAACTGGCACATCAGGAAGATACAACCCGACCCACCACCAGTGCCAGCAACCAAGGAGGCGGTCTGAACTTCCTGACCGACCTGATTGCCTGGAACCGCTACGACGGCTGGTACGGCAGTACCCCACGCACCCTGGCCGATTTCCTCGATGCCACCCACCGCGACCATCCCGAACTGCGCATCGGCATCAGTGAATACGGAGCCGGTGCCAGCATCTACCACCAACAGGATACCTTGAAGCAACCGGCACCCGCAGGTTACTGGCATCCCGAGAACTGGCAGACATACTACCACATCGAGAACTGGAAAATCATCCACGAACGTCCGTTCGTGTGGGGCTCGTTCGTGTGGAACATGTTCGATTTCGGTGCAGCTCACCGCCACGAAGGCGACCGGCCGGGTATCAACGACAAGGGACTGGTGACCTTCGACCGCAAGGTGCGCAAGGATGCGTTCTATTTCTACAAAGCCAACTGGAACACCACCGAACCGGTACTGCATCTGACCGGCAAGCGCCACACCGAACGTACCCGTGCCCAGCAGGAGTTCCTGGTCTTCACCAACCAGCCGCAAGCCGAACTGTTCGTCAACGGCACTTCCTATGGCAAACAGCAGCCCGACGCTTACGGCATCATCCGTTGGAAGGAGGTTCCGCTGCAGCCGGGACAAAACCGGGTAGAAGTCCGTGCCGGACAACGCAAAGCGCCCTTGCACGATTGCATGGAGTTGACTTACCGTCCCTAATCGGGACAACAAAGGGTGGACCAAAGCCCCGATGATAGACCAAACAAACAGGTGTGTTGAAACCTGTACTTAACGAATGAACCTCTGCTACAGTTGTCTGTAACAGAGGTTCATTCGTTAAAGGGACGGTTATTCCCTTCCATTGCTTTTCAAGGAGCACGAAAGTGTTACCTGTCCGTACGTTCAGTAGCCAACTTCCCTCCCCGTTCACGCACCGGACGAAGCCGTCAATGCCTCCAACAGACGGCGATAAATGGGGTCATGCTTCAACAACCCGGGTACACCGGTGATGTACAACTGCTTCCTGGCCCGGGTCAAGGCCACATTCAACTTGCGGTCGATGGGCACCCCGTTCTCTTCGGTCAGGTTGGGGAGGAACTTCAACTGATACAGATTGTTCACGCAGAACGAATAGATGATGACGTCGCGTTCGCTACCCTGGTAACGTTCCACCGTATCGACCGACACCCGATGCAGGGCCGGAATGTTCAAGGCCTGCAACTCCTGTCGGATCAAGGCTATCTGGCTGCGGTAAGGCGTAATGACACCCAAGGTGCGGGCCGGGTCGAAAGCTTCCCCCGCCTCCTGCCATACCTGCTTGGCCAGCTTCGCCACAAGCTGCGCCTCGTAGCGGTTGGTCTTGCCCGACACGCTGTCCGGATCGCGCTGCGAAGGCAGGAAATGTACCGGACAGGCAATCTCCTCCAACTGATGCGGCAATCCCACCGGCTCGAGCTTGCCGGCGTAGAAGGCCTCGTTGGGGAACAAGGCCACTCCCGGATGCATGCGTCCCTGCCGGCGCAACATGTCCACCGCCCAGGTATCGGTTTCGTCCAAATGCTTGCGGTAAAGGCGTTCGAACAGCGAATCCTTCAGGTTGTAAAGGCCGATGCCCCGCAATTCCTCGTCGGCCACTTCGCTCTGCTCACTGCTCTGCAGCACCACGGCCGGCAACTGCTTGTGGTCGCCGATGAGCACGAACTTGCCCAAGGCATCGCGGCCGTCGGCCGACTTGGCACAGAGCAATCCCAAAAGCTGCGGTTCGAGAATCTGCGTAGCCTCATCCACAATCGTCGCATCGAAGCGCTTCAGCTTGAACAGGTCGGTCTTCATCGAAATCGAAGCGACGGTACCCACGTACACCCGACAAGCCTCCAGACAGGCATGCACCTCCCGTCGGTTGTTGCACGAAGCCAACCGGTTCTCGAGCAGATGATCGCGGAAACGCTCGTCGCACGACAGTTCGCTGCCCACGCGGATGTAGTCCAGTGCCGGTTCAAGGGTCGACAGCGACTGGCAGATTTCATCCACTGCCCGGTTGGTATAGGCCATGAGCAGGATTTGTGCCGAAGGATGCGCATAGAAACGTTCCACCATGCGCCGCAGGGCGCGCGAGGTCTTGCCTGTGCCCGGAGGGCCGACCAGCAGGAAGTAGTCGCGGGCAGCCTCGGCCTTCAGGGCCACCCGTTCGAAATCGTCGGTGGCCGAGGCGATGGCTTCCTGAAATTCCGGAGCAAACTGCGGAGGCCGTTGTCCCAGCAGTAAGTCGCGTCGTTCGGGGGAAGCTTCAAGGAAAGCCGCCAGTCCCAGGTACATGGCCCGGAAGGAGGTATCCATCGTGTCGTGTTCCACCGCATAACGGCTGTCGATGGGGAACAAGGCCTCGTTGCGCTGCGTAGCCCGCAGGCGGATACGCAACGAAGTCGCCGTGAGCTGTTCGATGCATCCCTTGAACACCAGCTTGTTGGTCACATTGTCGGTATCGTGGTTGCGTTCGTAGAGCACCACCACATCGCCGTTGCGGAAGTTCGGCAGGAAGGTGTCACCGTAGTCGGGCAGCGACAGCACCACATAGGCAGCGTGCGGCTGCGCAGCGCCATTCTCGACCAGGCGCAGGTCGTACAGAATCTCGCCTGCCTCACGTTTCTCGTCCAGCGTACTGAGCCACAAGGCCGAAGCACCCGTGCGGCCGTCGTATTCACATTCGCCCGACTTCGAGGTATAGAGTTCCTTGGTGATGAAGTTATATAAGGTATAGAAGTAACGTTGTTCCAACGGGCGCAGTGCCGCCAGCCGTTCGTTGAAGCGGGCGATGGACGGACACAGGTACTGCTCCCAGAAGCGTCCCCGCAGGTGCTTCTCGTTCAGCACCTCGGGCGATATCTGGCGCAGCAGGTCACGGGTATAGTCCACCCGGTTGTGCAGCTGCACCCCATACTCGGCCGCCACGATGCGGTTGCGCAGGTTGATGACCCGTCGCACCTGGGCCCACGAAGCCCGGGCCGGATACAGCAGCGGATAACGGGTGTAGAGCAGGTAGGGATGCGTGTGATGCCGGTCCTGTCCCAGGCTGTATTCCAACACTGCCAGGTAAAGCAACATCTGCACGCGGTTGTTCTCCTTCGGCTCCAGTTTGCCCGTTCCCGCATATTCATCGGCCTTGCCCGACTTCATTTCAATGAAGCTAGAGAGGTCGCGCTGCAGGTAGTCCAGACGTCCCTGGATACCCAATGCCTCGCAGATGTACGAAGGTTCGAGCACCGCATCGTGTTTGTTGAGCCGATAGCCAGGCTGTTGGAACGTACATTCCACCGTATCGCGGATGTGTTCGAAGTGCATACGGCAATCCTGGGCAAACCGCTTCTCCTGCTCCTTATCGCGCAGTTCGGCACAAGCCGCCAGTTCGATGGGATACTGCCGGAACGCCTTCTTCATGCACTCCGTGTACTCCACCCCTTCTTCGCCGGCATGAATCCATTCGTCCAGGAAGAGGTTGGCGATGTTACCCAGCAGCAACGGACGGGCATTGTCGACCGGTACCAGGCGGTTCAGAAAATAGTTCAGCGGATGACTGCCATAGTCCTTGTAGCACTCGGCCAGCGAACTGATGTCAATCAGGTAGTCCGGTTCCAGCACGATGAACGCCGGTTCGTAGATGCCCTCGGCATCCACCTTCACATCCAGCAGGTTGAGCTGGGCATAGCGCCACAGCAAACCCACGGTCTCCGCAAACTCTTCGTTCACGCCCGGCACGTTATAGCGCACGCGGACCGGCTCGTCCACCAGTTCATCCACCGGGCGCACATACAGGAACTGCCCGTCGGCTTCCTCGAAGCACACCCGGGTGCGGCGCAGATGCGGCTTCCGCTCGCCCTTTGCCTTCGGATAAGCCTGCAACGGGGGCAACACTTCCACCAGCTTGGCGGGCAGGGGCGTATCGAACACCCGGGCATAGGCATGCCCCACAGCCGCCAGATCGCGCAGGAACTCGGTCATCACCGGCTCCTTCCGTCGGTTCAGGATATCGTTCGAGGTGAGGCGGAACGTGTGCAAGGCCTGCTGTTCCGGTTGCGTCAACTGGAATTGGACAGCGATGTAGTTGATGCGGGCCGCCAGATCAGTGGTCTGCAAGGCCGTAGTCTGCATGCACTGACGGATAACCCGTTCCAAGGATTCGCGCAACTGGCGGTACCGGTGCACCAGGTCGTGCCGACGGTCCTCCGCCAGTCGGTACAGTTCTTCGAAATATTCGGTAATTTCTGCTGATTCTTCCTTCATGGTGCAAAAATACAGAAATAACCCAAGCGAAGCATCAGCACAAGGAGCATTTCCGTCCTTTTCTCCTCTACAAAAGCCAGAATGGTCACCTATACCCCCTATGCAGGTATCCTCTATCCGGTTCCTCTTGCCGGACTTCACCTTTCGTCTGAAACACAACAGCAATACATTGGTCATCTCATCTTCATCCCAAGTAAACAGAAATGACACCGGAAAGCGAGACCTTTGCAGTGTTTTATAAACCCTATAAAAAATTAACAAAAAGATGAAAAAAGCCATGATGGGCGTTCTGGTTACCCTAGGACTGACCCTGCCTATCCAAGCACAAGTCAGAAAGGAAATTCAAGTTCCAAACATCGGTGAGTATCAAACTCTAAAATGCGACTTTCACATGCACACAGTTTTCTCGGACGGACTGGTCTGGCCTACCGTACGCGTGGACGAAGCCTATCGGGAAGGGCTCGATTGCATTGCCTTGACCGAACACCTGGAGTACCGTCCTCATCAGAAAGACATCCAGGCCCACCACGGCCGCTCGTGGGAGATTGCCGAAAAAAGTGCCCAAGCCAACGACATTCTGCTGATTCGCGGCAGCGAAATTACCCGTCCGATGGCACCGGGACACTTCAATGCGCTCTTTTTGAACGATTGCAACCCGTTGGCCCGGGAAGATTGGCGCGATTCTTTCCGGGAAGCCAAAGCACAGCATGCCTTTATCTTCTGGAATCACCCCGGATGGAGCCGCCAGCAACCCGATACCACCTTGTGGTGGAACGAACACACCGAACTGCTGCAGCAAGGATGTATGCAAGGCATCGAAGTAGGAAACGGAGTGATGTATTCCCCCGAAGCCCATCAATGGTGCATCGACAAGAAACTGACCATGATTGGTACATCAGACATCCATCAACCCATCCAGACTGACATTGACTTTGCCAAGGGCGAACACCGGACCATGACCTTTGTATTGGCCAAGGAGCGCACATTGGAAGGGGTACGAGAAGCTCTGGAAAACCGCCGTACGCTGGTTTGGATCGGTCAGCAACTCATCGGCGAAGAAGCTTACCTGCGCGAGTTTTTCGACAAGAGTATAGAAATTGTCCGCGTGGACCGCAAAGCCAAACGATGCGACATCACCCTGCAAAACCACTCGGACCTGACCTTCCTGCTGAAAAAGACTGCCCATCCCCAAGCCATTGAATATTTCCGCGACTACACCATCCGACCTCAAAGCCGTCACACCCTCACCATCTACTTCCCAGAGACTATGAAGGAGTCAGCCGAAATCCACTTTGAGGTCACCAACCTGCTCGTCGCTCCCGGAAAGGGATTGCCAGCCAGCTTGAAATTCTAAGTGATACACTGAAACATAGCATAGTTATGAAGGTACAAAAGATGTGGGGCCTCGCCCTTTTTTTAGGAATAGCCAGTACAGCAACGGTCCCTGCCCAGACCGTCATTAAAGGAAAGGTGACCGATACAACCGGAGAGCCGATGATTGGTGCAACCATTACTTTGAGTTCATCACCTACCATTGGAGCTACAGCACAATTCGACGGCACCTATCAGCTGAACGTGAACCGCACACTCAGCAAACGCGACTCACTGATTTTTCAGTATGTGGGATACAAACGCCAAGCCATCGCCTACCAGGGCGTCAACACCATTGACGCCGTACTGCAGGACGAATCGGTCGTACTCAACAATGTCGTGATTACAGCACTCGGCATCAAACGTGAAGAAAAAGGGTTGGGGTATGCCACCCAAACCGTCAGTGGCGAGGATATCACCAAAGCCATGCCTTCCAACTGGTCACTGGCCTTGCAGGGCGAAGTGGCCGGATTGAATGTCGTGTCGGCAGGTGGACCGCTGTCGTCCACCCAGATCAAACTGCGCGGCGACGTTTCACTGAACTCGACCGGCAACGGAGCCTTGATTATAGTCGATGGTGTACCGCTGTCCAGTCCGATGAACAATCCGGGCGGCTCGTATGGTGCCGGAGGCAACAACGACGGATCGGTGGACTATGGTAACGGCTTTTCCGACCTCAACCCCGACGACATCGAAAGTATCCAGGTACTGAAAGGGGCCTCTGCATCTGCCCTGTACGGTTCCCGTGCCGCCAATGGTGTTGTCATGGTTACCACGAAAAACGGACGAAGTACCCAAAAAGGTTTGGGCGTCAGCTACAATTTCAACTATACCTGGGACGAAGCCGCTCATTTCCCCGACTACCAATATGAATTCGGGCAAGGAGTAGCCAAAAACATCGGCAGCAGCGGAACCGAATGGGCCGGAAAGCCGTATTACTCGTACGGAAAGGGCGACGACGGCTTGGCCAGCACCAGCGGAACCAGCAGTGCCTTCGGTGCCCCCTTCGAGGGACAGATGTTCTACCAATACGACCCCGAGACCCAAGGCCGTGGCCAGGAACCTACCCTGTGGCGTCCCTATCGAGACAACCACTCGGGCCTGTTCCAAACCGGTCACACCATGACTCATTCGGTGGCTATTACCGGTAACAGCGACCGAGGCAGTTCGCGCGCCTCGCTGACTTATGCCGACAACGAATGGATTCTTCCCAACAGTGGCTACCAGCGTCTGACGGCCACAGTGTCTACTCAGCAGCAGGTGTCCCGAAGACTCAAAATCAATTTCAAGTCCAGCTACACCTACCGCGACATCACCAATACTCCTTCGCTGACCTACAACAGCAACTCCATCTCGTACTTCCTGATTTTCATGAACCCCAACTTCGACCTGAACTGGTTCAAGCCCATGTGGAAGAAGGGACAGGAAAATATCAGCCAGTTGCGTCCGTTCAGCAGCTACCTGCCCAATCCTTATGTACTGCTCTATGAATCGGAAAACCCGGCCCAGAAGCACAGCGTAACCAGCTCGGGATCGGCTACGTTTACCATCAACCGCAAACTCGACCTCATGGTCCGCTCGGGCATCCAGCTCACGGCACAGCAACAGGAACAACACCGTCCGTGGGACGACAAAGTCTATCCCGACGGCTTCTTCAAGAAGCAGAACATCTTCGACTATGAAGTGAACAGCGACGCGCTGCTGAGTTATCACGACAGCTTCAGCAACGGTCTGCACCTGAATGCTGCCGTGGGAGGAAACATGATGTATTCGTACTATGACCTGCTCTCGGCTTCCGTGACCGGACTGACTACTCCGGGAGTCTACAAACTCTCGAACGGTGTCAGCAGTCCACAGGTTGTGACCACTATCCGCAAGAAAATGGTCAACAGCCTCTATTTCACAGCCAACCTGGCCTATCGCGACAAACTGTTCCTGGATGTCACCGGCCGTAACGACTGGTCGTCTACCTTGCCCCGACAAAACCGCTCGTTCTTCTATCCATCGGTGAGCCTCAGCGCCATCGTCAACGAATGGGTGAAACTGCCGAGCTTCATCAATCTGCTCAAGATTCGCGGTTCATGGGCACAAGTAGGTAATGACACCGACCCCTACAAGACTGCAGCCTACTACTCCACCAGTGCTTTCCCGGGCTCGCTGGAAAAACCCAGCACGCTGTACAACGCCGATTTCAAACCGGAAATTTCGACCAGCTGGGAAGGAGGATTCGACCTGCGCATGTGCAACGGTCGCCTGGGAGTCGATTTCACCTACTACTACAACAAGACCAAGAACCAGATTCTGAATGCACCGTTCGATCCCACTACCGGCTATACCAAAGGAACCATCAACAGTGGAGCCGTCAGCAACCGGGGAGCCGAACTGACATTGACAGCCACCCCTATCAAGAACCGCGACTGGGAATGGAACACCACCTTTACCTGGAGTATCAACCGTAACAAAATCGAATCGCTCAGCAAGTTTGCCGACGAACGCCAGGTCATCGGTTCGTACGTCAGCGGCAATGTCTACCTCATCGGAACCGAAGGCGGAACCACCAGCGACTTATGGGGATACAAACTGAAACGCAACGAACAAGGTGAGGTCATCATCGGATCAACCGGTATGCCGGAACGTCCGAGTGAAATTGAATACGTAGGCTGTGCCCTACCCGACTGGAAGGGAGGATTCAACACGTCACTCCGTTACAAGAATCTCCGCCTGAGCATGCAATGGGACGGTCAGGTCGGTGGACTCATCTACTCACAGTCGCACCACAAAATGTCGGAACAGGGCCATATTACCAATACCCTCAACGGCCGTAAACCGGGAACCGACCTGTATCTGGACCTCGACCGACCCGACATCCAGGCCCTCTTCGAACAACAAAACATCACTCCCGTCGAAGGTGTCTATACCATTGCTCCGGGGGTAGTCGACAACGGTGACGGAACCTACAGCCCCAACCAAAAGATTGTCACACTGGAAGCCTATTACAAGGAATACTACCGCATCGGCAATGTGGAAACCAACTCGTTTGACGCCAGCTTCCTGAAACTGCGTGAAGCCCGCATCGACTTCGATTTCCCGAAGAACTGGTGCAAAGCCTTGAGCGTGGGCCATGCCAGCATTGGAGTCTTTGGACGAAACCTGCTCACGATCACCGACTATCCGCTGTTCGATCCCGAAACGGTATCACTGGATGGCAGTGCCATGGTCACCGGTGTCGAAGTCGGTACCTTGCCCAGCACCCGCTCCTATGGCGTCAACCTGAAAGTCAACTTCTAATTCACTCAAAAAAACAAGCTAAAAGAACGCACGATATGAAAAAGATATTCCGAACAATACTGGCTGTAGCTGCACTGCCGGCACTTCTCCTGACCGGCTGCGACACGATGGACGAAACCAACATCGACCCCACCCGCATGGACAGCGCTAACGCCGGAAGCTTTCTGAACCCCACCCTCTACCATACCGGCATCTACACCTGGACCCGCTACAACAGCTGGACCTTCCAGCTCATGCAATGCCTGGTGACCACCAACACCACCAACGGCGTTGGCTGGTATCGCATCGGTGACAATGCGGGCGATGGTGCCTGGACCACCTATTACAAATGGGCCAGCAATGCACAAGCCATGTACAACTATGCCGTACAAACCCAATCGACCAACTACCAAGCCATTGCCCTGACCCTGCAAAGCTGGATGTTCCAACAGCTCACCGATGCCTTTGGTGATGTGCCCATGGAAGAAGCCTGCCGCGGAGAAGAACAGCTTTACTACCCCAAGTTCAATACCCAACAGGAAGTCTACCAAGGTATCATCGATAACCTGGGACGTGCCAACCGGCTGTATGCAATCGAAGAAGGATTGCGCTACAACGACAACGGCGACCTGTTCTATTGCACCAGCGGCAACGATGCCGAAGGCATGCGCAAGTGGCAGAAGTTCACGAACTCACTCCGGCTGCGAGCCCTGCTGCGCGTGATTGACGTGCCCGAACTGCATGCCGCCGACACCCTGCGCCACATGTTGGCCCACCCCGACGAATACCCTCTGTTCGAAAGCAACGAGGAGGCTGCCCGCCTGCATGTGACGGGAGTGGCACCGCTCGAAGCTCCCATGCTCCGTCCCAGCGACCTGAACAGCTACAAGGCCTGCTCGAAGTTCTTCATCGACAAACTGGTAGCCTGGAACGACCCGCGCCTGCCCATCTTTGCCAAACCGACGACCAACAAGGATGCCGAAGGAAAGGAAGTGACCGGCTATTTCGGACTGCCCAGCGGATACGACGTAGAACCTACCTACAACGGTTCGAGTCCCAACGAAAAGACCCTGGCCACCGCTCCCCAGGACATCTGGTGCCTGCCCTACAGCGAAGTGCTGTTCATTCAAGCCGAACTGGCCCAACGTGGTCTGATTGATGCCGATGCCCAGGCACTGTACGAAGCAGCCGTCACAGCCTCGGCCCAACAATGGGGCGTGGAATTGCCGGCCGGTTATTTCGACCAACCGGAAACCGCTTACGACGGTAGTCTGAAACGCATCATGGAACAGAAATTCTATGCCCTGTTCTTCGTGGACTACCAACAATGGTTTGAATACAACCGTACAGGGTATCCCGATGTGCCGACCGGCCCCGGTGTGGCCACAGGCGACGCCATGCCCTACCGCTTCCGCTACCCGGCCATCGTACAGCGCATGAACCGCGAACATTATCAACAGGCCGTGGCCAACATGGGAGGCGACGAACTGCAAACAAAATTAATCTGGCAAAAACGTTAATCATCCAATTCACAATGAAAACCCAATCCCTGATGCTAGGGCTCTCTTTAGCCCTGAGTTTGAACCTGGCTGTCTCTGCACAAGATTTAGCCATGAGCGGACAACCCGTCATCCCCTCTGTATTGTCCGCTTCCGAAACTGAAACGAACGTAACCTCCGAAACCACTTTCTCGTATACGGTCTACGGAGAAATCCCCACCGCCCAAACCGCTTTCGAGGAAGAGCATTTCCTAGGCGGCAGTCTGAACAGCCGTTGGAATACCTTCCTGGCCAATTACACCCATGAATACAAGGTAGAAGTCGGACTTTCCCATTCGGGTACCGAAATCATCAAGCCCCGCATCTATCATGCAGTCATGAGAGCCAACAAATACGTCAAGAAGTCGCTCAAGAAAAAAAGCATGTCCTCCGAAGAGGCCATCCTTGCCCTGACCCATATCTTGGATTGTGCCAATGTCATCTGCTTTGAAGAGGGCACTACTGCCTTGGAAGAGGCAGCCCAGGAGGCCAAAACCGGCGAGGAAGTCCTGGCTCTTTTCCAAAAGGTGAAATTGGTGAGAATGTAATTCCACCTGTACTACCTAGAAGGCCGACCGACCAAACATCAGGTCGGACATTCCTCTAGATTATAAAAAGAACCGATAGCGGCATCCGTTATCGGTTCTTTTTATAATCTTCACAACATCCAGCCAAGAGGCCTCATCTCCAATCCTAAAAAAAAGAAGCTGAAGAATTTCCTCCCGGAAACTCTTCAGCCTAGTGTAGAAGTTTCAGCTCTTTTTAGATGGATTGAGCTTCGTTTGTAGAAGTTGGGTCTCGTTTTTCGTTTCTATGTTATGTCGTTCTAATACGTGGTTGAATAGTCTTGTCTGATACAATGATTTTTTAGGTATTCTTCATTAGTGACGGATTACTTTTCTTCAGTGCCCCCTGCCAACGGCTCACGACCGAAGCATCCCGGCACCGGCTCGTAGATGGGGTTGCGCGGAATCGAGATGTTCCGCAGTTTGCCTTCCTCTACCAGGCGGTTGATGTAACGACCCGCTGTTGCACGGGTCAATTTGCACAGCTTCTCAAACTCACGGCGTGTCAGCACGCTGTTCGTACGGAAATATTCTGTCAGTACGTCGTCGATATCTTCCCCCGTCAGCTGGGCCGAATGGGTCTTGAATTCCGAGCGTTCGGTCTTCAGGCCGGCCAATTCCTTCTTCAGATACTTGTCCGCACGGAACGTCACCGACTTAAAATGCACGTCGTGAGCCCGCGTCGCCTTCGGATCGGTCTCTTCGGGACAATCCAGCGACACGTGGAAATAGCCGATGCCTTCCATGTGTACGCGCGCGCCATCCTTTAAATATTCTGCCAACTTTTCACTCAGCGATATCAGGGTAGCCTTCACATCGGCCACCGTCAGCGTAGAGCCCCGCTGTATCTCACGGGCCAGCTGGTCGGTATCCACATGCTGCCAGTTGACCACACGGGCATGGTAACGCTTCTTGCGCTTACCGATGGTATGGGGAGATTCGTAAAATTCAAATTTGATTGCCATGTATTCGTCTTATCTCAATAGGGGTTATGCATTGACCGCAGGAGGCTATATACCTGTTTTCCAAGAATATCATTTCCTTTCCTACGGACTTGTTTACCGTTTCCGCTAAATTCATAAGCTTTATCACTTAGGTGAAAAAACTGTATCACTTGGGTGATGAAGTTTCATCACTCGGGTGCGGAAGTTGCATCACTTGGGTGATAAAACTTCCGCACTAAGGTGATACGGTAAACTTGACGGAACAAAAGTACAATATTCTACGGACATATCCACCTATTTCCTGGTATAATTTTACGAACAAAAGCAAAAAAAAACGGGACTCGGCCAGTTGGTCAGCCGATTCCCGTTGGTAAAGGGACAAAAAAGGTGCGAACCCCGACGAGGTCCACACCTTAATATAAGGGCACACTTCCCGAAAGCCTTACCACCTTCCGGAAGCCAGCAATGCGTCGGTTATTTCTTTTCCGCCGCCAGGAACGCTTCGATTTGTTCCTTGATTTGCGTCATACCTTTCACCGACGGATGACCGCTCATTTTGTCGATACCCTTCAACTCGATGCACGGCACCCCGTAATGGGCACACAACGTCTTCGCCGATGCATGGATTTCCGGCTTCAAGCCATCGTTCAGCACAAAGTAGATGGCCACATTGGGATAGCGGTCGGTGACCTTCTGCAAGAGGCAAGCCAGGGCCGGACGGAAGGCAAACAAGTCTTTGTGGGTCCAGTCGGCATACTGATATTCACCGATGGGAGCACCTGCCCACGAGTCGTTCGTTCCTCCAAAGATGAACAGGATATCGGGACAGCCCAGGCGGTCGGCCCGGGTGATGAAGGAACGGTCGGAATAATCGGGATGTTCGGGTTTGCCGCGCTTGTAGCCCGAATAGCTGATGGTAGCACCTGAATACGAGTTGTTTACGCACAGCAGGTAACCGTTGTCGCGGATGAACTGCTGCCACCAGGTCTGACGCACCGAACGGACATCGGTACGTTTCGGGTCGGTCTCTTTCTGCCAATACCACACCAGGTTGGAATCGGGTTCGACAAAGCCTTCGTAAGTGGAATAGGAGTCGCCCAGGATAGAGACGGATTTCGCCCGTTGGGCCGTCAGGTTGCCTGCCATCAGCAGCAACAGTGTCAATGTGATAAAGAATGTCTGTTTCATCATTGTTTTCAGTGAAATAAGGTAAAAAAAGAGGTTCGTTCCCTGCGCGAAGAAACTTCGGGAAAGGAACGAACCGGAAAAAATCAGTCTTGGTAATACACCCGTTTCACGCGGTTGGAAACGCTGGTCAGAATTTCATAAGGGATGGTGCCCAACGTATCGGACAGCACCGTCACTGGCAGGTCATCACCGAAGATGATGGCCTTGTCGCCTTCGTGGCAATCGATGTCGGTCACGTCAATCATGCACACATCCATGCAGATATTGCCCACATAGGGGGCCCGCTGTCCGTTCACCAGACAATAGCCGTGACCATTGCCCAGGTGTCGGTCCAGCCCGTCGGCATAACCGATAGGGATAGCTGCGATGCGCGAATTGCGGTTCAGACGTCCCTTGCGGCTGTAGCCCACCGTATCTTCCTGCTGTACGTCGTGAATCTGCAGAATGGTGGTTTTCAGCGTGCTGACATTATGCAGCATCTCGTTCGTAAAAGGGTCGATGCCGTACAAGCCGATGCCCAGCCGGACCATATCGAACTGAGCTCCCGGATAACGCTGGATACCGGCCGTATTGCAGATATGACGCAGAATCTTGTGGGGGAAAGCCGCCTGCAGTTCAGCCGAAGCCGCTTCGAACGTCTCGATCTGATGCCGCGTAAAGGCATCGAACTGTGCCCCGTCACTGCCCACCAAGTGCGAAAATACCGAACGGGGAATGACCGCTGTCTGCCGTTTCAGACGGTCGATGAGTGCGGGAATCTCTTCAGGCGCAAAGCCCAAGCGGTGCATGCCGGTATCCAACTTGATGTGAATCGGGAAGTTGGACACCCCTTCCTTCTCGGCAGCCTTGATCAGTTCCTCAAGCAGATGGAAACTGTAGACTTCCGGTTCGAGCTTGTAGTCGAACAACGTCTTGAAGGCCGTCAGTTCGGGGTTCATCACCAGGATGGAACTGGTGATACCCGCCTTGCGCAAGTCGGACCCTTCGTCGGCCACAGCCACGGCCAGGTAGTCCACGCGATGGTCCTGCAGTGTCTTGGCAATCTCGTACGAGCCAGCTCCATAGGCCGAAGCCTTCACCATGCACACCATCTTCGTTTCAGGCTTCAGCTTGCTGCGGTAAAAGTTCAGGTTATCGACCAACGCATTCAGGTTGATTTCGAGAATCGTTTCGTGCACCTTCAGTTCCAACCGGTCGGTGATGTCGTCGAAGTGGAAGGCCCGCGAGCCCTTCACCAGCACCACCTCGTTGCGCAAACCTGCCAGCAGGTCCGACTCCAGCAGTTCTTCCGTGGTCTGGAAGAAATACTTTTCCATATCGAAACGTGCCGAAGCCGAACGGATTTCCTCGCCCACTCCGATGAGCTTGTCCACTCCCCGGTTCTGCAACAAATCGGCCACCTGACGATACAGCAGTTTGCTGCTCTGACCCGTCTCGAGCATATCCGACAGGATGAGCGTACGCTTCTTGCCCTTGTCGTCCGAACGGCGCGACATGAAATCAAGCGCAATGTCGAGCGAAGCCAGGTCGGAATTGTAGCTGTCGTTGATGAGCACACAGCCGTTCTTGCCTTCCTTCACCTCCAGGCGCATGGCTATCGGCTCCAGACGCCCCATGCGCGCCGTAATCTCTTCAGCCGGCACCATCAGGTACAAAGCCACTGCCAAGCAGTGGAGCGAATTCTCGATAGATGCATCGTCGATGAAAGGAATGTCGAATTCGTTGGGCATCCCCAGGTAACGGTACTTGATGTGGGTATGGTGTTCCCCCTTGTCCACCGATTCGATATAGAGCGGCCGTTCGTTATCGTGCTTCGACCAGGCAATTTCGCGACAGGCAAAAAGCGATTTGGCCACACACGAACTGACCAGATCGTTGTCGCCGTCGTAGATAATCACGTCACATCCCTTGAACAGCGACAGTTTCTCCATACACTTGTCCTGCAGCGAATAGAAATTCTCCTGATGCGCCCCGCCGATGTTGGTCAGCACACCGATGGTCGGGCGGATGATGTCCTGGAGGGCTTCCATTTCCCCCATCTCGGAGATGCCGGCTTCGAACAGCCCCAGTTCGGTATGTTCATTCATCAGCCACACCGAAAGCGGCACGCCGATCTGGGAGTTATAGCTGCGCGGAGAACGGGTAATGATGCGGTCGGGACTCAGCAACTGGTACAACCACTCCTTGACAATGGTCTTGCCGTTGCTGCCTGTGATGCCTACCACCGGCACCTGGAACTGCGCCCGGTGTGCCTCGGCCAACTTCTGCAAGCCCTTCAACGGATTCGGCATCTGCAGGAAATTGGCATCGGCATACGCCTCCAGCGGTTCAGGCAAATCCGACACGACGAAATTGCGCACTCCCCGTTCATACAGTTCCGGCAAGTATTTATGTCCATCGTTACGCTTCGTCTTGAGAGCAAAGAACAGCGTTTCCTCGGGGAAACACAGCGATCGGCTGTCGGTCAAAATCCAATCAATCCGGGCATCGCGGTTTCCCCAACGGCGCGCGCCCAGCACTTTTTCTATCTTTTCAATCGAGCTTGACATTGTTCTATTTCTTTTTGTACGTCAAAATACGGGAACTTTTCTTTCATTCGGTCTATCTTTAACACTATTTGAGTTAAAAAATCGCGATAAGCCTCCGACTGCGGTTGGAAGGGTTTGTGTTCCATCGCTTTGCGGATTCCGTCCCATTCCTTCATAATCTGCAGGGTTTCCCGACTGAAATAGCAGTCGGAAAAACACTCCCACAAATAATCCACCGCCATGGGCGAAGGATGCAACATGTCGTCGGCATAGAAGCGGTAGTCGCGCAATTCGTCCATCATGATTTCGTAGGAAGGGAAGTAATGGCATTCGGGCCAGCGCCGGCACAGTTCGTCGACGGCCAGCAACAGGGTGGACTTGCTCACCTGATTGCCGTGCATGCCGTCCTTGGCATGGCGGATGGGACTCACGGTGAGCAGGATTTTCAGGTCGGGATTCTCGCGGCGCAATTCCGTGAGCAGACAATCCCACTCGGTCACAATCTCGTCGACCGTTAACAGACGGCGTACGAACAGGCTCTCGGGTTGCTTGTGGCAGTTACCCACTACCAGTTCCTGCTCCTTCAGCCAATAAGCATAGGCGGTCCCCCAGGTGATGACCAACCAGTCGAGCCGAGGCAAACTGTCGGCCGCCCGTTCCAACCGCCGGTTGATGAGCGACAGACAAGTCTCGGGCGTGGCAGCCGAGAAGGCACTGTGGTGCATCCAACTGTGCCATTGCCCGCCGGCACGGAACAAATCATCGGCCGTGTAGTGCTGCCGCGAACGGATTTGCCACAAGGCCTCGACCACCGAAAGTGGATTATAAAGGATGCCAAAAGGATTCACGTCACAGCGGAACTTATTCGCGAGCAGCAAATTTCCGATATTTTCAGCGAAACAGGAGCCAAATAGCATGATTCGGTCCGAATGCCGGATTTCTGTTTCATATTTAGGGAGTTCTACTTGCGTTCTGAAAATCATGGCAGGGAGGTGCTTTTAATTTTTAGCAGCAAATGTAAGCATAATACGCATATTTGTGTTATTTTTGCGTAACATTTATTATTGTTAGAGACATGGAACAGGACAATTCATACCACTTGCTGCAAAGCATCGATACTCCGGCCGATTTACGGAAGTTATCCGCAGACCAGTTGCCGGAAGTGTGCAAAGAGCTCCGTCAGAAAATCATCGATGAGCTCTCGCGCAATCCGGGGCATTTCGGTTCCAGTCTGGGTGTGGTGGAACTCACCGTCGCCCTGCATTATGTCTTCCAGACTCCCTACGACCGTCTTGTATGGGACGTAGGTCACCAGGCCTATGGCCATAAAATATTGACCGGACGCCGCAACGTGTTCTATACGAACCGCAAGCTGAACGGCATCCGTCCTTTCCCCTCCCCCAAAGAAAGCGAGTACGACACGTTTACCTGCGGACATGCCTCAAATTCCATTTCGGCTGCCCTGGGTATGGCCGTCGCTGCCATGCGGAAAGGGGAAGACAGCCGCCAGGTAGTGGCCATCATCGGCGACGGCTCCATGAGCGGCGGACTGGCCTTCGAGGGACTGAACAATGCCTCTTCTACCCCGAACAACCTGCTCATTATATTAAACGACAACAACATGGCCATCGACCGCAGTGTGGGTGGCATGAAACAATATCTACTGAATCTGCAAACCTCGGAGGGCTATAACCGCGCCCGTTTCCGCTTGTCGCAGATGCTCCAGAAATGGGGTATCCTCAACGAGGAACGCCGCAAGAGCTTGCTCCGCTTCAACAACAGCCTGAAATCGGTGCTGACCCAACAACAGAACGTATTCGAAGGGATGAACATCCGCTACTTCGGTCCCATCGACGGACACGATGTGGGACAGCTTGTCCGCGTGCTGAAGGAAATCAAGAACATGAAGGGGCCCAAACTCCTTCACATCCACACGACCAAAGGCAAAGGCTTCGAACCGGCCGAAAAGGCAGCGACCTTGTGGCACGCTCCCGGACGCTTCGACAAAGAAACCGGCGAACGCCTGGTGAACAACACCGAAGGAATGCCGTTGCTTTACCAGGAGGTGTTCGGCCATACCCTGCTCGAACTGGCCCGACAGAACGACCGGATCGTGGGGGTTACCCCAGCCATGCCTTCGGGTTGCTCAATGAACATCCTCATGAAGGCCATGCCCGAACGGGGATTCGATGTGGGCATAGCCGAAGGACATGCTGTGACCTTCTCGGGCGGCATGGCCAAGGATGGCCTTCTGCCCTTCTGCAACATCTACTCGTCGTTCATGCAACGGGCGTTCGACAATGTCATCCACGACGTAGCTATCCAACGCCTGAACGTAGTCCTTTGTTTGGACCGCGCCGGACTGGTGGGCGAGGATGGACCGACCCATCACGGGGCCTTCGACCTGGCTTACCTGCGCTGCATCCCTAACCTGACGATTGCATCGCCCTACGACGAGCACGAGCTGCGCCGCCTGATGTACACCGCCCAACTGCCTGACAAGGGGCCCTTCGTCCTCCGCTATCCACGCGGACGCGGAGAGTTGGTCGACTGGGAATGCCCGCTGGAGGAGATTCCGGTAGGAAAGGCACGAGTACTGAAGGAAGGTACCGACCTGGCTGTCATTACCTTGGGACCGATTGGGCACACCGCTGCAACCGCCATCCGGGAAACCGAAACGGCTACCGGACGGAGCATCGCCCACATTGACCTGCGCTTCCTGAAGCCGCTGGACGAAGACGTGCTGCACCGCATCGGTCAACAGTTCACCCAGGTAGTCACCGTGGAAGACGGTTGTCTGAAGGGTGGCATGGGCAGCGCCCTGCTCGAATTCTTCGCCGACCACGGTTACCATCCCCAGGTGAAACGCATCGGACTGCCCGACCACTTTGTACAGCATGGCCCGGTGGGCGACCTCCATCACCTGTGCGGCCTGGATGCAGCCGGCATCCGCGATGTACTGACCACATGCTTAAACTAACTTATCAACAGATTCTAGAGACTAACGAAATATGAAGATTATCATTGCAGGAGCGGGAGCTGTAGGTACCCATCTGGCCAAACTGCTGTCGGGGGAAAAACAGGACATCATCCTGATGGACGAAAACGAGGACAAGCTGAGCAAGCTGGACTCGAACTTCGACCTGATGACGGTCAACGCTTCCCCGACCTCCATTCTGGGGCTGAAAAATGCCGGTGTGGCCGGAGCCGACCTGTTCATCGGGGTCATGCCCGAGGAAAGCCGCAACATGACGGCCTGCATGCTGGCCACCAGCCTGGGGGCCAAAAAGACCGTCGCCCGCATCGACAATTATGAATATCTCTTGCCCAAACATAAAGAGTTTTTTGCCAAATTGGGGGTACACTCGCTCATCTACCCCGAAATGCTGGCCGCCAAGGACATTGTCGATGCCATCAAGATGAGCTGGATCCGACAGTGGTGGGAATTCTGCGGAGGAGCTTTGGTGCTGATCGGTACCAAGATGCGCGAAACCGCCGAAATCCTGAACGTGCCGCTGCATGAACTGGGCGGGAAAAACATTCCCTTCCACATTGTAGCCATCAAGCGGGGCAATGAAACCATCATCCCCCGCGGGGACGACAGCATCCGGCTGCACGACCTGGTCTATTTCACCACCACCAAGAAGTATATCCCTTACATCCGCAAGATTGCCGGCAAAGAGCACTACCCGGATGTACGCAACGTCATGATTATGGGCGGTAGCCGCATTGCCGTACGCACCACCCAATACGTGCCCGACTACATGCGCTGCAAAATTATCGAGAACGACCTGAACCGCTGCAACCGCCTGACCGAACTGGTAGACGACCAGGTGATGGTCATCAACGGCGACGGCCGCGACCTGGAACTGCTGATGGAAGAGGGGTTGAAGAATACCGAAGCCTTCGTGGCCCTGACCGACAACTCGGAAACCAACATTCTGGCCTGCCTGGCTGCCAAACGCATGGGAGTGACCAAGACCGTGGCCGAAGTGGAAAACATCGACTACATCAGCATGGCCGAGAGTCTGGATATCGGCACCATCATCAACAAGAAGATGATTGCTGCCAGCCACATCTACCAGATGATGCTCGATGCCGACGTTTCGAACGTGAAATGCCTGACGGTAGCCAACGCCGACGTGGCCGAGTTCATGGTCAAGGAAGGTGCCCGCATCACCAAATGTGCCGTGAAGGATGCCGGTCTGCCGAAGGGAGCCACCATCGGTGGCCTCATCCGACAGGGAGAAGGTATCCTGGTTACCGGTAACACGGTGATCCAACCCGGCGATCACGTCGTAGTCTTCTGTCTGGGCATGATGATCAAGAAAATCGAGAAGTTCTTCAATTGACCGGGAACTTCCCTCCACTGTTAAATCGTTCCAATGATGATAAATACCAAGATGATCAGCAAAATCATGGGGTCCCTCTTCTTCATCGAAGCGGGATTCCTGCTTTTATGCTCCCTGCTAGCCGTCTACTACCGGGAGACCGACCTGACGGCTTTTCTGACCTCGGCTGCCATCACAGCCGGAGCCGGCATCCTGGCCTCATTGGCCGGAAAAGGTGCCGAAAAGAAACTCAGCCGTCGCGACGGATATGTCATTGTCTCGGTGGCCTGGATCTGTTTTTCGTTCTTTGGCATGCTGCCCTATTACCTCAGCGGCTATATTCCCTCGGTCACCGACGCTTTCTTCGAAACCATGTCGGGCTTCACTACGACCGGAGCCAGTATACTGGACAACATCGAGTCGTTCCCGCACGGTCTGCTCTTCTGGCGAAGCATGACCCAATGGATCGGAGGCTTGGGAATTGTATTCTTCACCATTGCCGTTCTGCCGATTTTCGGCGTAGGCAGCATCCAGCTCTTTGCCGCTGAAGCCACCGGTCCTACCCACGACAAGGTTCATCCCCGGATCGGAGTCACGGCCAAATGGATCTGGACCATCTACCTGGGATTGACCCTTGCAGACATTCTTTTCCTGCTCTTGGGCGGTATGGGTATCTTCGACAGCATCTGCCACTCGCTGACCACCACGGCTACAGGAGGATATTCGACCAAACAGAGCAGTATAGCAGCCTACAACTCCCCCTACATCGAATACGTCACCACCTTGTTCATGTTCCTGGCAGGTATCAATTTTACCTTATTATACCTGCTCTTCCTGAAAGGGAACTTCAAGCGTCTTTGGCAAAACACCGAGCTGCATTGGTATGTAGGGACAGTGGGATTCTTCACCTTGTTCACTACGGCCGTATTGGTCTGCCAGAGTCCCATGGGACTGGAAGAGTCCTTCCGCAAAGCCATTTTTCAGGTAGTCTCTTTACAGACCACCACCGGTTTCAGTACCTCCGACTACATGACCTGGCCACCTGTCCTGTGGGCCTTGATGTGTATTATCATGTTCTTCGGAGCTTGTGCCGGATCGACTACCGGGGGAATCAAGTGCATCCGAATGGCCATCATGAGCCGCGTGACACACAATGAGTTCAAGCACATCATTCATCCCAATGCCGTATTGCCGGTCCGCATCAACCGTCAGGTGCTGTCATCCTCTACCAAGTCGGCCATTCTGGCCTTCATTTTCCTCTATTTCGGCATCATCCTCCTCGGCTGGCTGGCCTTGATGCTGTTCGGTGTCGGTTTCGAGGAAGCGTTGAGTGTATCCATCTCCAGCTTGGGCAATGTCGGTCCGGGGGTCGGCGACTGCGGTCCAGCCCACTCGTGGAGCGCACTTCCGGATCCTGCCAAATGGATCAGTGCCTGGCTGATGCTCATCGGACGTCTGGAAATCTTCACCGTCCTCCTGCTTTTCACTCCCGGATTCTGGAAAAGACATTAAACGCACCGGCAGAAGGAAGGCAAACTATAACCCGCCCTGACTATTTTTTTGAACTTCGATTCAACAAATAGCCAGGGCGGTTTGTTATTCCATCAAAAGGACGCCCGATGTCCGCATGGATAAAAACTCCATTTTTAACACTATTAATTTCTTGATTTTTAATCAACCGATTCGAAACTTTCGCTATATTTGCGCCCTCAACACAAATGGTATCGTATGAACGCACTGCTGAAGCATTGGATATACATGTTATTCTTTTTCCTGCTCGCCTTCATGGTCAGCGAGGAACCTGCTACCGTAGACCCTGCTACGGCCGTGCCTGTGTCCTATACCTCTCATTACGAACCGCAACAAGACCCTTACGAGAAGGCGATGGACTTTCTGTTCGACCATCAGTTTGCCGATGTACCGCAAACCGCCCTGTCGGTCGACAATTCCCAGCTGATGAAATTCAAATGCCTGGTCCGTGTACTGGCCTCTTTTCAAGAGTTGCGCAAACAAAGCCAGCAGCCCTCCCGCTGTAACGACCACCGCTTTCATTCCCTCTATCCCGAGAGTGTGGATTACTATGTCTACACGCTCCGGCATATCCTGATTTAATTTTCTCCCTCGACGTCGACGGGCCTGCACCCGTTCGTCCCTCATCGTTTCTCTTTGCCACCCATGTGCTGCAAAGAGCCACTTTTGTATGTCTTATCAATCAACCTTATTATATGTATTTCACCTTATTGATTGTCGTCATCCTGACGGCTATGGCCTTGGTGGCGGTCGCTTTGGGCATCGCCCGAGCCATCTCGCCCCGTTCGTACAATCCGCAAAAAGGGGAAGCCTATGAATGTGGGATTCCCACCCGCGGACGTTCGTGGATGCAATTCAGGGTAGGCTATTACCTCTTCGCCATCCTCTTCCTGCTGTTCGATGTGGAAACGGTCTTCCTGTTTCCCTGGGCAGCTGTCGTACAGGACCTCGGTCTCTACGGCCTGGTCAGCATCTGCTTTTTCTTATTGATTTTGGTTCTGGGCCTTGCCTATGCCTGGAAGAAAGGAGCTTTGGAATGGAAATGAAAAAACCGACGATCCCGTCCATCCCCTACGAGGAGTTCAAGGACAACGAGTACCTGGAGAACATGGTTCGCCAGCTCAACGAAAACGGTACCCACGTCCTGGTGAGCCGACTGGACGAACTCATCAACTGGGGACGCAGCAACTCGCTCTGGCCGCTGACCTTTGCGACCAGCTGTTGCGGCATCGAATTCATGGCAGTCGGCGCTGCCCGGTACGATTTTGCCCGCTTCGGGTTTGAAGTAGCCCGCGCCAGTCCGCGCCAAGCCGACCTCATCATGGTGGCAGGTACCATCACCCACAAGATGGCTCCCGTACTGAAACGTCTCTACGACCAGATGGCCGACCCCAAATACGTGATTGCCGTGGGCGGTTGCGCCATCAGCGGCGGACCTTTCAACCGCTCGTACCACGTACTGAACGGCGTGGACCGCATCCTGCCGGTCGATGTCTACATCCCCGGCTGCCCGCCCCGCCCCGAAGCCTTGCTCTATGGCATGATGCAACTGCAACGAAAAGTGAAACTGGAACGCTTCTTCGGCGGTGTGAACCGTCAGGAGGAAGCCCCGCAAAACCCGAATTCCCATGAGTGAACCAATCGAAATACCTGCCGGACAACTGCACGAAACGATGCAACGCCTCCGCACCGACGAACACTTCGACTTCCTGCGTAGCCTGACCGGCATGGACTGGGGCGAAGAAGGACTGGGTGTCGTCTATCACCTCGAAAATACCGATACCGGCGAAAACCGGGTGGTGTGTACCCGCACCCTCGACCGCGAACATCCCGAACTGCCCAGTGTGAGCGACCTGTGGAAAGGAGCCGACTTCAACGAACGCGAAGTGTACGACTTCTTCGGCATCCGCTTTGCCGGCCATCCCGACCTGCGCCGCCTCTACCTGCGCGACGACTGGGTAGGCCACCCGCTGCGCAAGGACTACGACGAAAGCCTCAACCCCCTGCGCATGACCAACGAAGAACCCGTCGATACCACCCAGAACCTGGAAGTACAACCCGACGGCAGCGTCCTGGAAAAACGGGACACCCTGTTCGAGGAAGACGAATACATCCTCAACATCGGTCCACAGCACCCTGCTACCCACGGTGTCCTCCGTTTCCGCGTCTCGCTGGAAGGCGAAATCATCCAGAAGCTCGACGTACACTGCGGTTACATCCACCGCGGCATCGAGAAGTTGTGCGAAGGACTCACCTATCCGCAGACCCTGGCCCTGACCGACCGGTTGGATTACCTGGGAGCCCACCAGAACCGCCATGCCCTGTGCCGCTGCATCGAACAGGCCATGGGCGTGGAAGTCAGCTCCCGCGTGCAATACATCCGCACCATCATGGACGAACTGCAACGCATCGACTCACACCTGCTGTTCTTCTCGTGCCTGTGCATGGACATGGGGGCCCTGACCGCCTTCTTCTACGGCTTCCGCGACCGGGAAAAGATTCTCGACATCTTCGAAGCCACCACCGGCGGACGCCTCATCCAGAACTACAACACCATCGGCGGGGTACAGGCCGATATCGATGCACACTTCGCCCAGCAGGTGAAAGACTTCATCGCCTACCTGCGTCCCACCCTGCAGGAATACCACGACGTGTTCACCGGCAACGTCATCGCCCAGGAACGTCTGCGCGGGGTCGGCGTACTCTCGCGCGAAGATGCCATCGCCTTCGGAGCCACCGGCGGAACCGGCCGTGCCAGCGGCTGGGCCTGTGATGTCCGCAAACGGCATCCTTACGCCCTCTACGACCAGGTGGACTTCCGCGAGATTGTCCACACCGAAGGCGACTGCCTGGCCCGCTACCTGGTCCGCATGGAAGAAATCCTGGAAAGTCTGCACATCCTCGAACAACTGATCGACAACATTCCCGCAGGACCCTTCCAGGAAAAGATGAAGCCCATCATCCGAGTACCCGAAGGCCGGTACTACACAGCCGTAGAAGGCAGCCGAGGCGAGTTCGGCGTCTACCTGGAAAGCCGGGGCGACAAATCCCCCTACCGCTTGAAGTTCCGCTCCACCGGCCTTCCGCTGGTATCGGCCATGGACACGATGTGCCGCGGAGCCAAGATTGCCGACCTCATCGCCATTGGCGGAACCGTGGATTATGTGGTACCCGACATCGACCGCTGACAACCGTCCCCGTTCCCCATTACACACTATTCACCTCTATAAATAAGGAAACATTATGTTCGATTTTAGTATAGTCACCCATTGGGTACACACCCTTCTCACCTCCTTCCTGCCCGAAGGAGTGGCCGTCTTTGCGGAATGTGTCCTCATCGGCCTGTGCATCCTGTTGGCCTACGCCCTCATTGCCATGCTGATGATCTTCATGGAGCGCAAGGTCTGTGCCGCCTTCCAATGCCGCCTGGGTCCGATGCGCGTCGGTCCCCACGGCACCATCCAGGTGTTTGCCGACGTGCTGAAGATGCTCATCAAGGAAATCATCACCATCCGTCACGCCGACAACTTCCTCTACAACCTGGCCCCCTACATCGTCATCCTGGCCTCCATCCTCGCCTTCAGCTGTCTGCCGTTCAGCCGGGGCATGGAAGTGCTCGACTTCAACGTGGGCATCTTCTTCCTCATGGCCGCTTCGAGCATCGGCGTGGTGGGCATCCTGCTCGCCGGCTGGAGTTCGAACAACAAGTACTCGCTCATCGGTGCCATGCGTAGCGGAGCCCAGATGATCAGCTACGAACTCTCCATCAGTTTGAGCCTGCTCACCATCGTCGTGCTGACCGACACCATGCAGCTCAGCGAGATCGTAGCCCGCCAGGCCGACGGCTGGTTCCTCTTCAAAGGCCATATCCCCGCCTTCATCGCCTTCGTCATCTACCTGATAGCCGGCAATGCAGAAGTGAACCGCGGTCCCTTCGACCTGCCCGAAGCCGAAAGCGAACTGACCGCCGGTTACCACACCGAATACTCGGGCATGCACTTCGGTCTGTTCTATGTGGCCGAATTCGTGAACCTCTTCATCGTAGCCGGCGTAGCCGCCACCGTCTTCCTGGGCGGCTGGATGCCCCTGCACCTGCCCGGATGGGACGGATTCAACGCCGTGATGGACGCCATCCCCGGTTTCCTCTGGTTCTTCGGCAAAGCCTTCCTGCTGGTCGGTCTGCTGATGTGGATCAAATGGACCTTCCCCCGCCTGCGTGTCGACCAAATCCTGACCCTGGAATGGAAGTACCTGGTACCCATCGGCCTGTGTAACCTCCTCCTCATGGTCCTTATTGTTGTCTTTAAACTCCATTTCTGATGAATGAAAAGAAACTGAAACCCCCCATACAGCCGGAAACGACGACAGCCGGGAATGCCCCGAAGCGGTCGTACCTGGGTGGACTGTTCCACGGCATCCGCACCCTGCTCACCGGCATGAAGGTGACCGGACGCGAGTTCTTCACCCCCAAGGTTACCGAACAATACCCCGAGAACCGCGCCACTCTGCAGCTCTCGCCCCGTTTCCGTGGACGCCTGGTGATGCCCACCGATGCCGACGGCCATCACCGCTGCGTAGCCTGCGGGCTGTGCCAGATGGCCTGCCCCAACGGCACTCTCCATGTGAGCAGCGAGACCGTGACCGACGAAGCCACCGGCAAGAAGCGCAAGGTCCTGGTGAAGTACACCTACGACCTCGGTTCCTGCATGTTCTGCCAACTCTGCGTGAACGCCTGTCCCCACGACGCCATCCGCTTCGACACCGAATTCGAGAACGCCGTGTTCGACCGTCAACGCCTGGTACTCACCTTGAATGAACCCTCTAAAACCTCGGAATCATGACTCTGCAACTCCTTGTATTCACGGTGCTGGCCCTCTTCATTGCGGTCTGCTCCGTCCTGGCTGTCACCACCACACGCATCCTGCGGGCAGCCACCTACCTGCTGTTCGTCCTCTTCGGCACAGCCGGCCTCTACTTCGAGCTCAACTACTCGTTCCTGGGTGCCGTCCAACTGTTGGTCTATGCCGGCGGCATCACCGTGCTCTACGTCTTCAGCATCCTGCTCACCTCGTCGCAAGGCGACAAGGCCGAGCGGCTCACCCGGCACAAGTTCTGGGCCGGCGCCCTCTCGACCCTGGCCGGACTCGTCCTCTGCCTGTTCGTGATGCTGAAACACACCTTCCTCCCCTCGCACTTCGTGCCCGGTGAGCTGGAAGTACGCACCATCGGCCACACCCTGATGGGCTTCGAGAAATACCAATACGTCCTGCCCCTGGAAGTCATCAGCCTCCTGCTGCTGGCCTGCATGGTCGGTGCCATCCTCATTGCCCGCAAGCGATGAGCCGCACCCCCGCAAGACATTATTTCATCCTCATTTAAAGCAACCAACCCTATGGTACACATGGAATATTACCTGGTAGTCTCCACCTTCATGATGTTTGCCGGCATCTACGGCTTCTTCACCCGCCGCAACCTGCTGGCCATGCTCATCAGCGTGGAACTCATCCTGAACTCGGTCGACATCAACTTTGCCGTGTTCAACCGCTACCTGTTCCCCGATGCCCTGGAAGGCTTCTTCTTTGCCCTCTTCGCCATCGGTGTGAGCGCAGCCGAAACCGCGGTGGCCATTGCCATCATCATCAACATCTACCGCAACCTGCGCAACATTCAAGTCAAGAACCTCAATGAAATGAAACATTAATTATGGAACATACCCTCTTCATCCTTCTCCTGCCTTTCCTCAGTTTCCTGATACTGGGACTGGCAGGCATGCGCCTGAAGCACCGGACCGCCGGACTCCTGGGCACCGCCTCCACGGCGGTGGTCACCCTGCTGTCGTACTTCACGGCCTACCGCTACCTGGCTGCCGGACGACTGGCCGACGGGCATTTCCCCACCCTGATACCCTATCAGACAGAATGGCTCCCCTTCACCCCCCAGCTGCACATCGACCTGGGCATCCAGCTCGACCCCCTCTCGCTGCTGATGCTGGTCGTCGTATCCACCGTCAGTCTGATGGTCCACATCTACTCCTTCGGCTACATGCACGGTGAGCGCGGCTTCCAGCGTTACTACGCCTTCCTCAGCCTGTTCACCCTGTCCATGCTGGGACTGGTGGTAGCCACCAACCTCTTCCAGATGTACCTCTTCTGGGAATTGGTCGGTGTATCCTCCTACCTGCTCATCGGCTTCTACTACACCAAGCCCGAAGCCATTGCCGCCAGCAAGAAAGCCTTCATCGTGACCCGTTTTGCCGATTTGGGCTTCCTCATCGGCATCCTGATTTACAGCTACTACCTGGGCACCTTCTCGTTCACTCCCTCGGCTACCGCCCTGGCTGCCGGTGCCGCCCTGCTGCCCTGGGCCCTGGGCCTGATGTTCATCGGCGGTGCCGGCAAGAGCGCCATGTTCCCCCTGCACATCTGGTTGCCCGATGCCATGGAAGGCCCCACCCCCGTGAGTGCCCTCATCCATGCCGCCACGATGGTGGTGGCCGGTGTCTACCTGGTAGCCCGCCTCTTCCCGTTGTACGTCGACTATGCCCCCGAAGTGCTGCATGCCATCGCCTACATCGGTGCCTTCACCGCCTTCTATGCCGCCAGCGTAGCCTGCGTACAGAGCGACATCAAGCGCGTGCTCGCCTTCTCCACCATCTCACAAATCGGTTTCATGATGGTCGCCCTGGGCGTCTGCACCTCGACCGACCCGCATGCCGGCGGACTGGGTTACCTGGCTTCGCTGTTCCACCTCTTCACCCATGCCCTGTTCAAGGCCCTGCTCTTCCTGGGCGCCGGTTGCATCATCCATGCCGTCCACAGCAACGAGATGAGCGCCATGGGCGGTCTGCGTCGCTACCTACCCTTCACCCATGCCACCTTCCTCATCGCCTGTCTGGCCATTTCAGGCATCTGGCCCTTCTCGGGTTTCTTCTCGAAAGATGAAATCCTGACCGCCTGCTTCCGTTTCAGTCCCTGGATGGGTGGTGTGATGAGCCTCATCGCCGGCATGACCGCCTTCTACATGTTCCGCCTGTACTACGGCATCTTCTGGGGCAAGTCCCTCGAAAAGCCTGTCCACGAAGCCCCGCGGACGATGACCTTCCCCTTGCTCTTCCTGGGAGCCGTGACCTGCGGGGTCGGTTTCCTGCCGTTCGGGGAATTCATCAGCAGCGACGGACTCCCTTATACCCTTCACCTCGACACCCAGGTAGCCGTCACCAGTCTGGTCATCGCCCTGACCGCCATCGGCTTGGCCACCGCGATGTATGCCCGTCCGCAGCAAGCCGTTGCCGACCGACTGGCCCGCCGCTTCGCTGGTCTGCACCGCGCCGCCTACCGACGCTTCTACCTGGATGAAGTCTGGCTGTTCATCACGAAGAAACTCATTTTCGGTTGTGTGAGCCGCCCCATCGCCTGGTGGGACCGTCACGTTATCGACCAGTTCTTCAACTTCACCGCCTGGAGTACCCGGGCAACCGCCGATGAAATCCAAGACATGCAAAGTGGAGACGTGCAGCCCTACAACATCTGGTACCTGGCCGGTGTCCTGGTGCTCATCCTGCTCCTGATTCTTTAACCCTCTCAAATTCCAAACTTATGAATGTACTCAGTCTATTCATATTCATCCCCCTGCTGATGATGGCCGGTCTGTGGGCCGCCCGCAACCTCAGTCAAGTGCGCGGTGTCATGGTGACCGGTTCCGCTGCCCTGCTGGGACTGTCGATTTACCTCACGCTGGCCTACCTCGACCTGCGTCAAGCCGGAGCTACCGCCGAAATGCTCTTCACCGCCCGCACAACCTGGTATGCCCCGCTGCACATCGACTATGCCGTGGGCGTCGACGGCATCTCGGTCGCCATGCTCCTGCTCAGCTCCATCATCGTATTCACCGGTACCTTCGCCTCCTGGCGACTGAAACCCCTCACCAAGGAATACTTTCTGTGGTACACCCTGCTGAGCACCGGCGTGTATGGCTTCTTCATCTCGACCGACCTCTTCACGATGTTCCTCTTCTATGAAGTCGCCCTCATCCCCATGTACCTGCTCATCGGTGTCTGGGGCAGCGGCCGCAAGGAATACGCCGCCATGAAGCTCACCCTGATGCTCATGGGCGGTTCGGCCTTCCTGCTGCTCGGTATCCTGGGCATCTACTACGGTGCCGGAGGCGATACCTTCGAACTGCTGGAACTGGCCCACCGGACCATTCCCGCCGACGTGCAGCGCCTTTTCTTCCCCTTCCTCTTCCTCGGATTCGGCGTGTTGGGCGCCCTCTTCCCCTTCCACACCTGGAGTCCCGACGGTCACGCTTCGGCCCCGACCGCCGTATCCATGCTCCATGCCGGCGTACTGATGAAGTTGGGTGGCTACGGCTGTTTCCGCGTCGCCCTCTACTTGTTGCCGGCCGGAGCCGAAGCCTGGGGCAATGTCTTCCTGGTGCTCACCACGATTTCGGTCGTCTACGGAGCCTTGAGCGCCGTGGTCCAGACCGACCTGAAATACATCAACGCCTACTCGTCGGTGTCCCACTGCGGGCTGGTACTCTTCGCCTTGCTGATGCTCACCCGCACCTCGTGCACCGGTGCCATCCTGCAGATGCTGAGCCACGGACTGATGACCGCCCTCTTCTTTGCCCTCATCGGGATGATTTACGGCCGCACCCACACCCGTGACGTACGCCGCCTGGGCGGCCTGATGAAAATCATGCCCTTCCTGGCCGTCGGCTACGTCATCGCCGGTCTGGCCAACCTCGGTCTGCCGGGGCTGAGCGGATTCGTGGCCGAGATGACCATCTTCGTCGGCTCGTTCGAACACCCCGACCTCTTCCACCGCGTCTGCACCCTGGTGGCCACCACCAGCATCGTCATCACCGCCGTGTACATCCTGCGCGTAGTCGGCAAGATTCTCTACGGGAAAATAGCCGACCCCGCCTACGAACAGTTGACCGATGCCACCTGGGACGAACGGGTTGCCGTAATCTGCCTCATCGCCTGTGTAGCCGGACTCGGTCTGGCCCCCTACTGGATGAGCCACCTCATCAGCGAGAGTGTCGCCCCCATCCTCAGTCAAACCCTTTCTACCTCACCCTTTTAAACGCAACGAACCATGATGGATTTTTCAACGATATGCAGCATGCGCGGCGAACTCAGTCTGACCTTCGTCTTCCTGTGCGTCTTCCTGGCCGACCTCTTTCTGTCTCCCAGCCAGCGTCACCGCCTGCATCCCCTGGCCTGCCTGCTGTTGGCCGGCCAACTCCTGCTGAGTCTGCCCACCCACGAAGTCACCCTCTTCGGAGGCATGTACCACAGCACCCCGATGAGCCAGCTCCTCCAGAGCCTGCTGAGTTTCGGCACCCTGCTGGTGTTCCTGCAAGCCCACACCTGGCTGCAGCGCCCCGACACCCGCCACAAGGAAGGTGAGTTCTACACCCTCACCCTGAGTACCCTGCTGGGACTCTATTTCCTGATCAGTGCCGGCCATTTCCTGCTCTTCTTCCTGGGACTGGAACTCGCTACCGTACCAATGGCCTGTCTGGTCGCCTTCGACAAGTACAAAGGCCACAGCGCCGAAGCCGGTGCCAAGTTCATCCTCTCGGCGCTCTTCTCGAGCGGCATCTTCCTCTACGGCATCTCGATGTTCTACGGTACCACCGGCACCCTCTACTTTGCCGACCTGCCCGCCCGGCTGGACGGAGGCGCCCTGCAGCTGGTTTCGCTGGTGTTCGTGTTCTCCGGTCTCGCCTTCAAGCTGAGTCTCGTGCCCTTCCACCTGTGGACCGCCGACACCTACCAAGGTGCGCCGACTCCCGTCACCGCCTACCTCTCGGTCCTGTCGAAAGGTGGCGCCGCGTTTGCGCTGATGACCCTGCTCACCCACGTCTTCGCCCCGCTGGTGACTGCGTGGAGTGAAATGCTGAGCGGCGTACTGATTGTCACCATCACCGTGGGCAACCTCTTTGCCCTCCGCCAGCAGAACCTGAAGCGCTTCATGGCGTTCAGTAGCGTGTCGCAAGCCGGCTACCTGCTGCTGGGCTGTCTGGCCGGTACCGCTCAGGGACTCACCTCCCTGGTCTATTACCTGCTGGTCTACCTGGCTGCCAACCTCGCCGTCTTCGGAGTTATCGGAGCCATCGAACAGGCCCATCACGGCCGAGTGGACCGCGACGACTACAACGGCCTCTACCGCACCAATCCCCGTCTGTCGATGGTACTCACCCTCGCCCTCTTCTCATTGGCCGGTATCCCCCCCTTCGCCGGGTTCTTCAGCAAATTCTTCGTGTTTGCTGCCGCCTTCCACAGCGGCTACCTGTGGGTCGTCTTCCTAGCGTTGGTCAACACCATCGTCTCGCTGTACTACTACCTGCTGGTGGTCAAGGCCCTGTTCATTGTGCCCAACGACCAGCCGCTGTCCTACTTCCGCAGTTCCCATGCCACCCGTTTGAGTCTGGTCCTCTGTCTGGCCGGCATCGTGCTGCTGGGCCTCGCCAGTCCCGTGTATGAATGGTTGGCACAGACAGCACTGCTGTAACGCCAGCAAAAAGTTATCAACAGGTTAATTCATTGAACATCAACAACCTTTTCATACTTTATTCACTTTTCAATCACGAAGGCGCAACCCTCACCGAACACGTTCGGGAAAGGGTTGCGCCTTCCTTTTTTCACAAGCCCGACCAAGGGCCTACACCGCTCCGGAGGATTACTCCAGGCAAGCGTCCAGGTTTCGGATCAGCTGCTCCTTGTCCAGGTGCTGACCGATGAACACCAGTTTCACCATGCGGTCGCCATACTTTTCATCCCAATCGTTCAGCAATCCCGGCTCCTGACGCATCAGTTCCACCAGGTCCTCCTCGGGAGCTGTGGCGTACCACAATCCCGCCTCCTTCAAACGTTTCTGTACACCGGCCTGCTCGAAGAGGAACGACATGTCGGGATTGTTGCTGAAATAGCATACCCCCTTTGTACGGATGATGTGCGGATCCCATTGGGTATGCACAAAGCGGTCGAATTTATGGATGTCGAAAGCCGGCCGACGATAATATACAAAGGTAGTCACGCCGTATTCTTCCACTTCACCTCCTTCGTGATGAGAATGGTGGTGATGACAGCAGCAACCTTCCGCGTCGTGGGAATGACCTTCGGAACCAGCACCTTCGTGACCGTGTGCACATGCACAACCATCCGCCCCGTGTTCGTGCGGTTGCGCATGATCGTGTACATGTCCAGCTTCGTGTACATGTTCGTGCTCGTGTGCATGCCCAGACTCCTGATGTGCCCGGTGACCCTGCTCTTCCGCGCGCTGCACTTCCGTCAGCGGCGCCTCGATACCCCGAATCCATCCGGCCGACGTAGCCGTGCGTTCGAAATGGAAGCAACGGGTATGCAGCAGTTGGTCGAGTTCCACTTCCGCATAGTCGCATTCGATGATCTTCGCTACCGGCTGCAGAGTGCGGATAATCTGCTTGATCCGTTCGCGTTCTTCGGGCGACACCTCCGATACCTTATTTAATAGGATGACGTTGCAGAATTCAATCTGCTGGATAATCAGGTTTTCGATGTCGTCTTCTTCCAATCCCTTGCGGGTCAGGCTGTCGCCACAGGCAAACTCACTTTGCAGCCGCAAGGCATCCACCACCGTCGCGATGCAGTCCAGGCGACAAGCCCCATGCAGGCCCGTCATCCCCTCCATCGAACACAACGTCTGTGCAATCGGTTCCGGTTCACAGATACCGCTGGCCTCGATCACGATATAGTCGAAACAATTCTTCTGCAACAATTCATCCACCTGCTGCACCAGGTCCATCTTCAGCGTACAGCAGATACAACCGTTCTGCAAGGCCACCAGGCTGTCGTCCTTCTTGCCGACGATACCTTCGCGCTGAATCAAGGCCGCATCGATGTTCACCTCGCCGATGTCGTTCACAATCACGGCAAACTTGATACCCCGCTGGTTGGCCAGGATGTGGTTCACCAACGTCGTTTTCCCGCTGCCCAGATAACCCGTCAGGAGCAGGATGGGAGTCACTTTCTTTTCCATTGTACTTCGTATTTTCAAAATCGTATGCAAAGGTAGGGATAATCGCCTGCCCACGGACACGAATGCCCGAAAATGTTTGCCCAATTCGTCCGGGTTGCCTAACTTTGCTTCCGCTAAACAATCAAAACCTAAAAACAAACAGAATCTATGACGAAACCACACTTCTTCCGCACCCTCGGACTGGGTGCCGCCTTGCTGCTCGGATCACTCGGCGCAGCTGCACAATCGTCTGCTTCCTACACCCCGGCCCCCGAAAACCTGAAAGCCCGCCAGGAATTCCAGGACAACAAGTTCGGTATCTTCCTGCATTGGGGCATCTACAGCATGACCGCCCAGGGTGAATGGTACATGAACAACCGCAACATTCCCCACTGGGAATATGCCAAACTCGCTTCAGGCTTCTATCCCTCGCGCTTCAACGCCGACGAATGGGTAGCCGCCATCAAGGCCTCCGGAGCCCGCTACATCTGCTTCACCACCCGTCACCACGACAGCTTCTCGATGTTCGATACGAAAGAATCGGACTACGACATCATCGATGCCACCCCCTTCAAACGCGACATCGTGAAGGAACTGGCCGACGCCTGCCAGAAGCAAGGCATCAAGCTCCACCTGTATTACTCACACCTGGACTGGACCCGCGAAGACTATCCCCTGGGCAGCACCGGACACGGCACCGGCCGACCGAAGGACAAAGCCAACTGGGACAGCTACTACCGCTTCATGAACAACCAGCTCACCGAACTGCTGACCCACTACGGTCCCATCGGCGCCATCTGGTTTGACGGTGTGTGGGACCAACCGCGCGACTTCAACTGGCAACTGGAAGAGCAATATGCCCTTATCCACCAGCTGCAGCCCGCCTGCCTGGTAGGCAACAACCACCACCGCACTCCCTATGCCGGTGAAGATTTCCAGATGTTCGAACGCGACCTGCCCGGTGAAAACACCGCCGGTTTCTCGGCCGGACAGCAAGTGAGCGCCCTGCCCCTTGAAACCTGCGAAACCATGAACGGCATGTGGGGTTACCGCATCGAGGACCAGAACTACAAATCGCCGCGCACCCTCATCCACTACCTGGTGAAAGCCGCCGGCAAGAACGCCAACCTGCTGATGAACATCGGTCCGCAACCCAACGGCGAACTGCCTGCCATTGCCGTCGATCACCTGAAGCAGATGGGCGAATGGATGAAGGAATACGGCGAAACTATCTACGGAACCCGCGGAGGCGACGTCGCACCGCATCCCTGGGGTGTCTCTACCCGCAAGGGCAACCGCCTCTTCATCCACATCCTCGACCACAAGGACTCGGTGCTCTACCTGCCGCTGAAAGCCAAGGTGAAGAAAGCCCAACAGTTCATCGACCAGGCGCCCGTTTCGTTCCAGAACGTGAAAGAGGGTATCCTGCTCCACCTGCCGAAGGTACCGACCGAAATCGACTATGTGATTGAACTGACCTTGAAATAAGATACGGATTTTCCGTCTGTATCGACCCAACAGGGGATTACTTTCCAGCGAAAGTAATCCCCTGTTTGGGTTAGGCTTTGCCTCAATCGAACTGCAGTACGAATGTGGTCTCACGGCCGGTCTGCAACGACAGACTGCCGCCCGAGAGGCGCATGATTTGGCGCGAGATAGGGAGACCGATGCCGCTGCCTCCTTCGCGCGTGGTGAAGAAAGGCGTGAAGATGTGCTCCGCCACCTCGGCAGGGATAGCGGGCCCGTTGTTGCGGATGCGAAGGATGACCGCCTCGGCTTCGTTGCACGTCGCATCCAACCGGATGCGCCCGGGCGTGGCAGAAGGAGCCGACTCGATGGCCTGGATGGCGTTCTTGAGCAGGTTGATGACCACCTGCCCAATCAGGTGCTCGTCGGCATAAAGAATCAGGTCGTCGGGCAGTACCTCGATGCGGAAGTCGATGCGGGCTTCGGGATACTGATGACGCGCCAGGGCCACCATGCGCTGCAGGAACTCCTTCACATAGAACAGGCTCGGCTCGGGTTTCGGAATCCGGGTAAAGCGCCGGTAGTTCTCGACAAAGGCCAAAAGTCCTTCACCCGTCGCATGGATGGTCTGCAGGCCTTCCATCAGCGCGGCTTCCCGTTCGGCAGCCTCCCTTTCCTTCCCTGCACGAACCGGCACGCCGGATGCGGCATCCGTTGTGTCCGTCCCCTTGGCTTCTGCAGCGACTTCCGTAGAAGGTTCCTCGCCCGGCTGCACCAAGGTCAGCAAGGTCTCGCTCAGTGAAGTGATGGGAGTCACCGAGTTCATGATTTCGTGCGTCAGGACACGGGTCAACCGCATCCACGAGTCGATTTCCTTTTCATCCAATTCGTTGTTGATATCGTTCAGGGCCAGGATGCGCAAATGCGTCTGCCGGATGACGATGTCGCTCACCCGGATGGAAAGCTGCACCGTGCCCCGTTCGGTGGGATAAGTCACCTGCAGCTTGTCGCCCACACGGCACGGTCCCACCTGGTCCACCAGACCGGCATCGATGCAAGCCAACTGCTGCACATGGGTGAAGACCTCCAGACCCAACAGCCGCAACGCTTCGCGGTTGGTCTGCACCACCGCCCCCCGGTCGTCCAGCACCACCACGCCCGTGCTCACACAGTCCAGAATCAGTCCGTAGTATTGCTCGCGCTGTACCGTCTCTGCCTTCACCTGCGCCAGGATTTGTGCAATCCGGTTCAAAGCCTGGTTCACCACCCCTTGCGGTCCGTCGGCTTCCTCCTCGTTGAAGTGGACCGACGTGTCGTTGTTTTCCACCGCATCGAGCAGGAAGAGCACCTTTCGCGTATGACTGCGATAGAGCCGGTATTGCCACACCGCCAAGAAGACGACCAACCCTGTCAGACCCAGCGCTGCCGGCAACGACCGGAAGCCTCCCGGTCCCACGGGACAGTCCGCAGCCGCTTCCAACAGGTAACACCCCCAGCACCCGCCACCCAAGGCAGCCACTAACACGCACAAGGCCAGCCGAAAAGCATACCGCTGACGCATCTTTTTACCGAATCGTTGTTTCATTCTCCCATATCGTATGAAAAGGTTGTTGTAAAGGGTCGTATGAAAAGGGTAGCGGCGGTCAGATACCGTACTTCTTCATCTTATTATATAAGGTCTGCCGCGTGATACCCAACTGCACCGCTACCGCCGACAGGTTGCCGTTGCCGTTGCGCAGCGCCTTCGCAATGAGTTCGCGCTCCATCTCCTCCAGGGTGGAGACCGTCTCCGAAGTCGAAGCCACCGAAGAAGCACCCGCCCAGCCCATGCCCGAAGCAACACCCGTCCCCGAAGGCAACGGGAACAGCTCGGCCGACAGCGTAGGACCGTCGCAGATAATCACCGCCTTCTCGATGGCATGCTCCAATTCGCGGATGTTGCCCGGCCAGGCACGACGTGTCAGCGTAGCGGCCGCCTGAGCCGAGAGCGTCAGGAGCGGCTTGTCGTACTGCCGGCAGAAACGCGCAATGAAACGTTCGGCCAGCGGAACGATGTCCTCGGTCCGTTCGCGCAACGGCGGAATCTCCAGGTGGATGGTATTGATGCGGTACAGCAGGTCCTCGCGGAACTTTCCCTGCGCCACCTGTTCGGTCAGGTTGCCGTTCGTGGCACAAATCAAGCGGATGTCCACCGGACGCGGCGTATTGCTGCCCACCCGTACCACGCTACGCCGCTGCAAGGCCGTGAGCAGTTTGGCCTGCTGGTGGTACGGCAAGTTACCGATTTCATCCAGGAAGAGCGTCGAGCGGTCGGCCACCTCAAACTTCCCGGGCCGGTCGGCCCGTGCATCGGTAAAAGCCCCTTTCACATGCCCGAAGAGTTCACTTTCGAACAGCGTTTCCGTCACCGCCCCCATGTCCACACACACCATCTCACGGTCGCAGCGAGCCGAGAGCGCATGGATTTCACGGGCCAGCATCTCCTTGCCGGTTCCGTTCTCACCCGTGATGAGCAAGTTCGCATCGGTAGCCGCCACCTTTTCTACCAAGTCACGCAAGCGCTGCATCGCCTCGCTCCGTCCCCAGAACATCGTTCCCGCCTTCGGTCGGTCGGCTTGCGGCTTTGCCGGCCGGTCACCTGGACGGGCCGCCTTGAGGAGCACCTCCACCAGTTTCTGGTTGTCCCACGGCTTCACCACAAAATCCGTGGCCCCCTCCTTGATGCCCCGCACCGCCAGGTCGATGTCGGCATAAGCCGTGAAGAGCACCACCGGCAGTTGCGGCCGACACTTCTTCACCTCGTGCAACCAGTACAATCCCTCGTTGCCCGAGTTGATGCCCGACGTAAAGTTCATGTCGAGCAGCAGCACATGCCATTCCTCCTCGCGCAGCACCCGGAGCAGGGTCACGGGCGAGGACAAGGTACGGATGTGATGGAAATACGGTTTCAGCAGCAGTTGCAAGGCGGTACAGACGCCCCGGTTGTCGTCGACGATAAGTATGTTTTCTTTCGGTTGAGCCATGGAGACATTCGATTAACGGTTCCTATCGTACAAAGGTAGGGCATTTTCAGGAAAACACCTTCCTTCTTTCCGTTTTTTCGGACGATTGTCTAATTCCTAGACAGGTGCTGTCTAATTATTAGACACTTTTCCAAAGCCCCGTTTTCACTAGTAACTGAAAGCCAAGCACCTAACTGTTTTGGCACGGTTTTGGCATAGGGATTCCAGAAGAAACCCGAAATAAAAAACATGCCCATATGAAACAGTTATACTATGTGCTTCAATCCCTGCGGCACCGCCGCAGTTCGAACTTCATCAAGGTGATTTCCATCGCCCTGGGCATCACGATGAGCATCCTCCTGTTCAGCCGCGTAGCTTATGAACAAAGTTTCGACACCTGCTTCCGCGATTCCGACCGTCTGATGCAACTCTGGATGCAGTGGACCGTGAACCAGGAAAAAGGAAGTAAACAAGAACAATGTGTAGGCAAGCTGGCCGGTACCCTGTACGAAGCCCTGCCCGATGTGTTCGAAAGCGCTACCACCACCGGTCGTTGGACGTTCAGTGCCCCGCTCTACCGGGGCGAAGTCCGCTTCGACGACCGGAAACTGACCGCCGACTCGCTCTTCTTCCAAACGATGGGCATCGAGGTCCTGCAGGGCAATGCCGTTCAGGACCTGGCCCAGAAAGACGTTGTCTACCTCAGTGAACGGTTGGCCCGGAAAATGTTCGGTGACGAAAACCCCATCGGCCAGGTCATCCAGTACGACAAACAGATTCCCCTGACCGTACGCGGCATCTATGCCACCCTTCCCGACAATGCCACCGTCCATCCCGAAGCCGTAATTTCTATGCCGTCGGCATGGAGCCGCGGAATAGGCTACTACAGCCTGGATGGCGGGGACAGCTGGCCGTCGTACCTGCGGCTGAAAGCCGATGCACCCGACCTGGAAACCATCAACCAGCGCATCGAACAGTTGTTGGCCGAACGGGTCCCAGCTGCCAACGGCATCCAGGTAGGCGCCTTCGTTGCCCCCCTTCGTGACACCTACCGCACCCACGAGGACGTACAGCGCATGAGCCGCATCCTCTTCATTCTGGGTGCAGCCATCCTCTTCATCACCGCCCTGAACTACGTGCTGATTTCGCTCTCATCGCTCAGCCAACGAGCCAAAGCCATCGGCGTGCACAAATGCAGCGGCGCCGATGCCGGCACCGTGTTCGGCCTATTCGTATGGGAAACCGTCCTGCTCTTTACGGCCGCCCTGCTGCTCGGCGGTGTCCTGCTCTATAGTTTCCAAGACTTTGTAGAAGATACCATTGCCACCCGACTGACCCACCTTTTCAGCCCCGACCGCCTTTGGGTACCCTTGACGGTGCTGGTTGTCCTCTTCCTCATCGGTACCCTCCTGCCCGGCCGCATCTTTGCCCGCATCCCCGTGAGCCAGGTGTTCCGCCGTTACACCGAGGGTAAGCAAGGCTGGAAGCGCCCGCTGCTCTTCGTCCAGTTTGCCGGTGTCACCTTCATCCTGGGGCTGCTCTGCACCGTCCTGCTGCAATACCAGTATGTGATGAACAAGGACACGGGCTACCGTCCCGAGCGCATCGTAATGAATTACCACGAAGTCAAGAGTTGGGACGAATATGAAGTACTCCGTACGTTCTACGAACCCCTGCCCTACGTCGAAGCCGTCACCGCATCCTTATTCTATCCTTCGGGAGGCTACAGCGGCGAGATGATTCCCGACGAAGCCGGCAACAACCTGTTCTCGACCCGCTACGATTATGGCTGCGAAAATTATACGAAAGTGATGGGGATGACAATTCTCCAGGGCCGCCCGCAACGGGAGAAGGGAGAAGTGCTGGTCAATGAAGAGTTTGTCCGCCGCATGCATTGGGGCAAGGACATCCTGGGCCGCACCTTCACCAGCGAAGGAGGCAAGGTCACGGTGGTAGGTCTGCTGAAGGATTTCCAGATCGGCAGTTTCCGGAGCGGGCCGCTCCCCTATGTGCTGCACTACCTGCCCGGTCTGGGCTACCAGCTGACCATCCGGCTGAAAGAACCCTTTGGCGAAAACCTGCAACGGCTGAACCGGGAAGCCTCCGAAGCCTTCAACGGCCAGACGGTGGAATTTGAGAGCATGGAACAACTCATGGCCGAAGACTACAACTCCGTGCGGGTGTTCCGCAACGCCACCCTGGTAGCCGCCCTGTGCATCCTCTTCATCACCCTGATGGGCCTCATCGGCTACATCCACGACGAAATCCAGCGCCGCAGCAAGGAAATCGCCATCCGCAAGGTAAACGGTGCCGAAGCCAGCGACATCCTGGGCATGTTCGCACGCGACATCAGCCTCATCTCGCTGCCGGCCATCCTGCTCGGTGCTGTTGCAGCCGGATATGTGGGCCAACTCTGGATGGAGCAGTTTGCCGTCCAGGTGGAACACCTTTCCCTCTACTACCTGCTCAGTGCCCTGGTCACTGCCCTCCTCATCCTGGGCTGCGTCATCGGCAAAACCTGGAAGATTGCCCAGGAGAACCCGGTTGTGAGCCTCCAGAACGAATAAACCTTCCCTCACGGGAACCCTGAATGACCTGATATAAACTAAAAAAAACAGAACGATATGATCCAAATTCAAAACCTCAGTAAAGTATTCCGCACCTCGGAAGTGGAAACCATCGCCTTGAACCACGTGAACCTCGAAGTCAAAGAGGGAGAATTTGTCGCCATCATGGGGCCCTCGGGCTGCGGCAAATCCACCCTGCTCAACATCCTCGGCCTGCTCGACAACCCCACCGAGGGCAGTTACGAACTCCTGGGACAGGAAGTGGCCCACCTGCAGGAGAAGGAACGCACCCGGGTACGCAAAGGCAAGCTCGGTTTCGTGTTCCAGAGCTTCAACCTCATCGACGAACTGAATGTGTTCGAGAACGTGGAACTGCCGCTGACCTACCTGGGCATCCCCGCCGCCGAACGCAAGCAGCGCGTGAACGAGATGCTGAAACGCGTCAACATCGGCCATCGCGCCAAGCACCTGCCGCAACAGCTCTCGGGCGGTCAGCAGCAACGTGTAGCCATCGCCCGCGCCCTGGTGACCCGCCCCAAACTCATCCTGGCCGACGAGCCGACCGGTAACCTCGACTCGAAGAACGGCAAGGAAGTGATGGACCTGCTCACCGAACTGAACCGCGAAGGCACGACCATCCTGATGGTGACCCACTCGCAGCACGACGCCTCGTTTGCCCACCGCACCGTCCACCTGTTCGACGGCAGCATCGTGGCCAATGTCGCCTCAACCCCCTCTCTGAACGACTAACCTTTTTTGCCGGAAACCCATGAGACAATTCCATTATATCCTGCAAACCCTGCTGCACAGCCGGGGCAACAACGGCGTGAAGCTCCTCTCGCTCACGCTGGGCCTGACGGTCGGCATCCTGCTCTTCTCGCAGATTGTGTACGAACTGAACTACGACACCTTCTACCGGGAACCCGAGCAGTTGACGATGTTCGGCAACCGGTATATCAAAAAGACCGGCGAAATCACCGATTGGGAATACGACACCTTCCGCCCGGCCGCCGCCGCCCTGATGGAGTCACTACCCGAAGCAGTGGAATGTGCCACCCCCTTCCTGATGTTCCACCAGCCGGATCTCTACAAGGACGACCAGAAACTGACCGATACCCAAACCCTTTTCGGTGACACCCTGTATTTCCGAACGATGGGCATCGACGTACTGGAAGGCGATCCGCACTTCCTGGCCCAAAAAGGCAGTGTATTCCTCAGCCGACGCAAAGCCCGCGAATGGTTTGGCGAGGAAGACCCTATCGGAAAGACCCTGAACATGGACAAGAGTCGGGAACTGACGGTGCGGGGAATCTATGAAGACATTCCCGGCAACGTGCTGTTCCGTCACAACCTGGTCATCTCCCTCCCCACCCTCGAAGAAAGCTACGGCGAAGGAACCTGGTACAGCAACGACATGTATATGGTGTATGTCCGCCTGCGCCAGGGAACCGACCTCGACCGCCTCAATGCCCGGATGTCGGATATCCTGGCAAAATACACCGCCGTGAAAGACCGCTGGGACGGTTCTTCCCTGGAAGGACAGCTCCTGCCCGCCACCGATTTCTACCTCTCCCATACCCCCCATGTGCAGCGCCTCGTCATTCTGTTCGTACTGGGATTCTCCATCTTCTTCGTATCGGGCATGAACTACGTACTGGCCGCCATCGCCACCCTGGGCCGACGTGCCAAACTGGTCGGCGTGCATAAATGCTGCGGAGCCGAGGCCGGCCACATCCTGGGAATGTTCCTCACCGAGACCGCCCTGCTGCTGGGCATCGCCCTGGCAGGCAGTATCGCCCTGCTGTACCTGTTCAGCGAACCCATCGAGGACCTCACCGGCATCTACCGGCTGAGCGAGCTCTTCACACCGGCTTCCCTTTGGGTGCCCCTGGCCACTGTCGGGGTGCTCTTCCTCCTGGCGGGTGTCCTGCCCGGACGGATGTTTGCCCGCATCCCCGTGACCCAGGTGTTCCGCCGCTACACCGAAGACAAGCGCAGCTGGAAGCGCGGTCTGCTCTGCGTACAGTTCGTCGGCGTATCGTTCATCCTGGGACTCCTGCTCACCTCGGCCTGGCAATTCCACCAGCTGATGACCCTGGAGGTAGGCTTCCGCACCGATCGCCTAGTGGTAGGAACCGCCCGTGCCGGCTTCGGAAACTACGGCACCGAGTTTGCCGAAGGAGCGCAACGCCTGGCCGATGCCCTTCGCCGTCAACCCTTCGTGGAAGAAGTGGGCGTGAGCGAACAGAGCCTGCTGACCCACTACAGCAGTCAGCCCATGCGCGTGCAGAACAGCGAAGCCTACCGCCAGCTGCACTACCAGTACCTGGCCAAGGGATGTCCGCAAGCCGTCGGCATGGAACTGGTGCAGGGACGCTGGCCGGAACACGAAGGCGAAGCCCTGGTCACGGAAAACCTGGTGAAGAATCTGAACTGGGGCGAACAGGCACTGGGACACGAACTGAACAATGTGCCGGGCACCCGCAACGTACGCGATGCCGAAGCCGCCCGCGTGGTCGGCATCATCCGCGATGTGCGCAACCTGGGTTTCTTCCAGGAAAAGAGCAACGTAGCCTTCATCCTCAGCCCGAACTATGCTGCCACCTTCCATGTACGGCTCAAAGCCCCCGGACACGAGAACCTGTTGCGGCTCAACCAGTTTGTAAAAGAGAGCTATCCCCAACTGGGACTCACCTTCCTCAGCTACGAAGACGTCCGCCGCGAACAGAACGAAAGCGTCTCCCGCTTCCGCAACATCGTCAGCGTCACCTCGCTCTGCATCCTCTTCATCGTACTGACAGGCCTCATCGGCTATGTGAGCGATGAAACGCAGCGCCGCAGCAAAGAGATTGCCGTTCGCAAGGTGAACGGAGCCGAAGCCGCCGACATCCTGCGTCTGCTGGCCGTCGGCATTCTGAAAGTAGCGGTAGGCGCCGTCGTCCTCGGCACGGCCACCTCCTATTACGTCTCGGGCCTATGGATGGAGCAGTTCCCCGACGGTCATCCCCTGTCCGTAGGCTGGTTTCTGGTCCTGGCCCTGCTCATCCTGGTGCTCATCGTCCTGACCGTCATCGGCAAAGCCTGGCACATCGCCAACGAAAACCCGGTGCTCAGCTTGAAGAGCGAGTAAGGCGGAAAGGGTGTAAGCAATTAGTAAACCCCGTCTTGCAAGGTCTATAAACATAAAGAGATGCCTCTTAAAAATTCCGACTTTTCTCTGAAAAAGTCCCTATTTTTACGAGACATCTCTTAGTTTTTATGAGATTCTTAGATGATACCTTGTTCCTTTAAAGAGTGTGGCAACAGATTTACTAGATCCTTGGAGTAGTCACTGTCATATTCGTGCACCTGGCTGCTCTGCAAAGGTTTTCTTCTGACAATCTACATTGTGACAAAAGAATTTACGCGCTTCCAGGTGTAGAACGACCCTCTCGCCAAGGATGGACATATCCTGTAACGTCCTGAAGCACCTGCTGTGTACCTGATTGCTAACATGACCGCAATACGGG
>AMCI01000009.1_pt1 | contig 48725 bp, 43 predicted proteins | sample 419838 | NCBI WGS metagenome assembly AMCI01 (sample SAMN01090643, study PRJNA158313) | gut metagenome
TAAATTGCAAAAAAATCTTATCTTTGTCGGGGTATATACCAAGAAAAGGTTGATTATCCGTGCTAATCTTGAATCATTTAATTAAAAACAATATGAAGAAAAATCGATTGACCGTTGCGTTGATGAGTTTGCTGTTGGCAGCTTCCTCGGTTCAGGCACAGGATGCCGTGCGCAACGAAACTCCCGAACAGAAGGACAAGCGTATGGAATGGTTTGAACAAGCCAAGTTGGGAATCTTTATTCACTGGGGTATTTATTCGGTGAAGGGAGTCTCGGAAAGCTGGTCTTTTTTCAACAATTATTTGCCGTACGATGAGTATATGGACCAACAGAAGAGCTTTACAGCTTCGAAGTATGACCCTAAGGCGTGGGTGGATTTGATCAAGGAAAGCGGTGCACGTTATACCGTTTTCACGACCAAGCATCACGATGGGGTAGCGATGTGGGACACCAAGGTAGGCTCGCTGAGCTCGGTCAAGACTACGCCGGCTAAGCGTGACCTGTTGGCTCCGTTTGTGGAAGAAGTGCGTAAGCAGGGCTTGAAACTGGGCTTCTATTACTCTTTGCTTGACTGGTCACATCCCGATTATCCCAACAAGACCCGTACGGAAGTGCGTTACCAGAATGATCCCGAACGTTGGGCACGCTTCAATAAGTTTAACTTTGGTCAATTGGCTGAACTGAACAAGACCTGGAAACCCGATCTGTATTGGTTTGATGGTGACTGGGAACAGAGTGCCGAAGCGTGGAATTCGAAAGGTATCGTCGAACTGCTGTGCGACGGTAACAAGGATGTTATCATCAACTCGCGCATCCAAGGTTATGGCGACTACGCTACTCCTGAACAAGGTGTGCCTGTTGTTCGTCCGAAGGACAAGTATTGGGAACTTTGTATGACCATGAACGACTCATGGGGTTACCAGCATATCGACAACAACTATAAGTCACCCTACATCCTGCTCCGTACCTTTGTAGACTGTTTGAGCATGGGTGGTAATCTCTTGCTCGATATCGGTCCGAAAGAAGACGGTACGATTCCTGCCGAACAGGTAGCTGTCCTGAAGGAATTCGGTCGTTGGACCAAGAAGCACAAGGAAGCCATTTATGATACGCGTGCCGGTATTCCCAACGAACATTTCCAGGGCTATACGACGCTGAACAAGGCAGGTGACATCCTGTATCTGTATCTGCCTTATAAACCCAACGGACCGATTGAAGTAAAGGGTTTAGTGAACAAGGTGAACCGAGTATGGGTGGTCGGCAATGGTGCAATGCTGAATTATAAGGTCTATAACAAGAACTACTGGAATTCGGTGCCCGGTAATCTCTATATCGATGTGCCCGAACATGTCCTTGATGACCAGATTACGGTAGTGGCCGTGCTGCTCGATGGCCCTGTCCAATTGTATCGCGGCGAAGGTAAAGTGCAGGACAATAACTGATGTACATCCTCCTTTAAGCCTGACTGTTTAACCCTAAAAACATAGATTCATGAAAAAACTACTTTATGCACTGCTGTTGGTGTCGGTTGTCTGGCCGGCCCAAGCGCAGAGTTTGTTCGAGCGTTATGAGCGCTACCTCACTGCTCCGCGTACGTATATTTGCCATCGTCCGGAAGGTAAACTGAAAATTGATGGCAAGTTGAACGAAAGTTCGTGGCAGAAAGCGGAAGCTACGGCTCCCTTTGTTGACATCAGCGGCGAAGGTTTCCCTACACCTAAATACGAAACGACAGCCAAGATGCTGTGGGACGATGATTATTTGTATGTGGGGGCTGTGCTCGAAGAAGAGCAAATCAAAGCTCGTTTGACACAGCGTGATACCATTATCTATTACGACAACGACTTTGAGGTGTTCTTGGACCCGGATGGTGACGGACACCAGTACTTCGAAATCGAAACAAATGCACGTGGTGTCATTTTCGACCTGATGCTCGACCGTCCGTATCGTTCGGGTGGAAACTTCCTGGTACAATGGGATTGTCCGGGTTTGAAGACGGCCATTCATTGCGACGGAACGTTGAACAAGAATAAAGACACCGACCGTTCGTGGAGTGTGGAAATGGCAATTCCACGCCAGGCGTTGACACTGAACTTCAACAACTTGCTGAAGGCGGGCAATACGTGGCGCATTAACTTCTCTCGTGTGCAATGGCTCAAGGAAAAGGGACCCGAAGAAAACTGGGTGTGGACACCGACCGGACGCATTGACATGCATATGCCCGACCGTTGGGGATACTTGCATTTTGTCGATCAGGTGGTTGGACAGCCGGTCGAGGTAAAGAACCTCTATCCGCACCATCCGGGGGTATACAAACTGTTGTGGGCCATGTTTTATGCCCAGCAGGATGCGTTTGCCAAGGAACACAATTACTTGCGTACGGTAGATCAGTTCTTCTTGACTGATCAGGAACGCTCGGTGCTTCCTGCTGATGCTCAACTGGCAGTTGATGCTACCCAACGTACTTATCAGATGAGCGTCAACGTACCTTCGGAAGGCAAGCGTTATATCATCAACCAGGAAGGCCGGTTCTGGACAGAGAAAATCGCTCCGCGCGAGGTAAAGAACTGGTTGTGGATGCGTCCCAACAAGCGTCCCGATGCCGAATGGCAGCGCTGGTTTGCTTTGCTGAAGGAATGCGGCATTTCGGGTGTCCTCTTCGAAGGTTATGACGAAAACATCTTCCGTCTGTGCAAGGAGGCTGGACTGGAAGCTCATCATTGGCGTTGGACCATGAATCGTCGCGAGTTGCTCGATAAGCATCCCGATTGGTTTGCGGTCAACCGCAAGGGGGAATCCTGCTACGACAAGCCGGCTTATGTCGGTTATTATCGCTTCCTTTGTCCGAATCATGAAGGAGTAGCCGAATATTTGGCTGCCGACTATGTGAAGGAAGCTAATCGTCCATATGTCGATGGTATGCACCTCGACTATGTCCGTATGCCGGATGTCATCTTGCCTGTGAGCTTGTGGAAGAACTATGGCATCGAACAGAAGGAAGAACTGCCGGAATACGATTATTGTTATTGTGATGTATGCCGTCGCAAGTTTAAAGAACAGACTGGTCAGGATCCTTTGGAACTGAAATACCCCATGGAGAATCAAAGCTGGATCCATTTCCGTCTGGATGCTGTCACTCGTGTGGTTGATGCCATCACCCAAGCGATGAAGGCCGATGGAAAAGCTTTGTCGGCAGCCGTGTTCCCGGGTCCGTCCATGGCTCGTCGCATGGTGCGTCAGGATTGGGGCCAGTGGAATCTGGATGCTTACTATCCGATGATTTACAACAAGTTCTATTATGAAGGAACTGCATGGATTGGCCGTTCCGTCAAGGAAAGCGTCGAAACAGTGAATGGTCGCGCCAAGATTTATGCCGGATTGATGTTTGGTGATATCAAGGACGAATTTGAAAAGGCGCTCGATGAGGCATATAACAACGGTGCTTCGGGTGTATCGTTCTTCGACGGTCCCGATGAAACCTATTTGCGTCGTCTGAAAGTTTATTTGGATAAGCGGGGCTTTGTGGTGAAGTAATTCTTCGGAATGACAAATGGAATGTCAGATAGGCTGTTGTGGTTTTTTGCTGCAACAGCCTATTTTCATAATGCTGGGTATGAATGATTTTCCGCTGGAGTTTCCCACCTTTTATACTGATGAATCATTTTTTCAGTTATAATCCGATCTTTCTGTACTAGAGACCAGATACTTTTCACTCTTGTGATAAATGCTTTTCACCTAGGTGATAAGCGCTTTTCACCTGGGTGAAAAACATTATTCATATTAGTGAACAGATACTTTTGTTGGAATGAGATTCCAATGAGGTACGTATGCGTCGTTATGTTTGTGTGAAACGGGTGATACGGTTCCGTTAACAGAGAAGAATCTTCAGCCAATGGATAAGATTGAATGATGGAGGCAGTCTTGCAATGGACGAAGGAAGATTAGCCAGGGAGAAAGGAAAGGGATAAAAGCATAAGAGGACGTACTGATAAGTACATCCTCTTATGCTTCCTGCGAAGGAGCCGAAACCGGGGACTCGAACCCGGGACCTATTCATTACGAATGAATTGCTCTACCAACTGAGCCATTTCGGCAACTGATATAAAAAAAGAATAGTTGCTTTTCTGAAAAAGCGATGCAAAGATAAGTCTTTCTTTTGAATAAGAAAAGAAAAAAGCAGATAATTTTCACGATTATCTGCTTTTCAAGATTCATGATGAAGTTAAAGGGCCGAAAATTCGGCTTTTATCCTATTTTACCTCAATGACTTTGGCTGCTTTTACCTTGGCTTCCGGAGTCAGTTTTGGCAATACGACGGTCAAAACGCCATCGTTTACCTTGGCGTCAATCTTTTCCTTGTCCACATCGTCTGGCAGAATTAGGGTTTGTTGGAACTTGGTATAGGAAAATTCGCGGCGCAGGTAGCGGCTTTCTTTTTTGCATTCAGGTTTGTCTTCGGTATTTTCGCATTTCTTTTCCATGCTGATGACCAGGTCATTGTCTTCGTTGATATGGATTTGAAAATCGTTCTTGGTCATACCCGGTGCAGCTACTTCAACTTCGTAGTCCTTTTCGCTTTCCTTCACGTTAATGGCAGGAGCGGTGGCATTGGCTTTCACCATCCAGTCGTTGTCAAAGAAATCATTGAAAATACTGGGAATCCATGTTTGGTTGCTTCTTCTTACAGGCATCATAGTTATAATCTCCTATCCTTTAAGTTAGACATTCTGTTTACTTTTGAACGCCCGCCTGGGTGGCGAGCCTTCACTGAGAGGAATGCAAATCTTGGGCCTTTTGTTCAGGGGTCGGCTGCGACTGACGGTTACTTTTAAAGCTTTGCAAACCAATTTAAGGAGTACTGGGCACACTTTAAACTTTGGTAAACGTCTTTAAACCTAGGGAGGCTGAGGAGGTGACAAAATGAAGCCGTGCTTGCCGACAGGATGGCAGGCACGGCTGACAATTCTTTGCGTATGTAGTTCTTTGTCTGTGCAGGGGTTATGCTTTCGGCAGCAATTTGAAGCGCATCCGAAAGATACCATCCTTATAGTCGTGGCTGATGATCTTGAAGGTACCTATTTCGGAGGTGTTTTCAACATGCAGTCCGATGCACAGACATTCATCATAGTCGCCTACTTGGACGATGCGTACCGTTTCGGAAGCGTCTTCCGGCAAGCGTTGCAGGTCGAATCGTCCTTGGGCTTCCTGTTGGGTGATGAAAGTGGTAGTCACCGGCAGGTTGCGCCGCAGCACGTCGTTGACTGTTTGTTCGATGCGTTCGATGTCAGCTTCGGTGGGAGCTGTAGGGAGGGCAAAATCAAGTTTGCTCTTTTTCCGTTCGATGTGGGCCGATACAGCACGTCCGCAACTGAAGAGGTTGACCATTGTGCGGTTTACCACGTGTTCGGTGGTGTGCATGCAGCGGTCTTCCGTCTTGTTATGGGCATTCAATTGAGGTTGTTCTTCCATGTTTATTTCCATTGATTAGGAGGTGAATAAATGAGGGTTGATTGTGTTTCCGGTTTGTCCTGGTTGTCGTTTGCAGACGTATGGACATAAAAAAAGGAGCAACGCCTTGCTCCAACCTTTGTTAACCTTAAATCTAATACTATGAAAAACACATTGCAAAGGTACGGAATTTGGGGAAAACTGCAAATTAGGAGGACTAAAATCGATGCTATATAACATTGTTTAAGATTTGCTTTTCTCGAAAAGCCTAATTTTAAGATTCCTTTTCTGTATCTTTGCAGCGAAACCAAGTAGCAAAATCTTTCTAAAAAGAAAAAATATGGCATTTGAAGCAACCAAGAGAGAGTGGGGCGAACTCTACGCCTTTTTCCGCTTGTTGGCGGATGGTTATGTGTATGCAGGTACACCGCAGGTGCAGCGAAACGATTCGCAGCGGCTGCCGGTAGCAATGGTTCAGCGTGAGGAACACGATGGAACCCGTCAGTATATCCTGGAGGGTGAGCAGGTGATTATCGCCGGTGAAAAAGGTGAGAAGCAGGTTCCGCGCGAGGATTTCGGTACGGTGGCCGATTTGATTTTCCAGGCGTTGAAGGAGAGTCGTACCAACGAGGTGACCTCGCCCGACGGTGTGGAAGAGTTTCTGGATGAGGTGGCGATTTTCGATTTGGAAGCCCGGACGGACGACCGTACCGACTTGCAGGTGGCTTTCTATCATCGCGAGGCTCCGCTGGTGGGCTTTTGTGTGCGTTCGCGCCTGGGTTCGATGCTGCCGTTGCTGGATGGGGGACGGACAGCTAACTTGAAGTTTGAGCAGAGTGGCATCCGTTTTGCGACGCCGACGGTCAATAAAATCAATGCGTTCGGTGAAGAAGACGATGTGGCTGGACGTATGTTGATGGTGGAACGGTTGGGAGGCGTGCTGAAGTACAACGATGTGGCCGACAAGGTGTTTCGCAGCAACTTGCACATGATTGACTTGCATTTTCCGCGTATGCTGGGCGAGATGGTGCGTATGATGCATCTGGATGGCATTACGAAGGTAAGTGAGCTGACGGCGGCTGTGGAACAGTTGAATCCGTTGAAAATCAAGGATGAATTGATTCGCAAGCATCACTATTACGAATACAAGATGAAGCAGTTCCTGATGGCGTTGGCCTTGGGTATGCGTCCGGCTAAGATATTCAACGGCACCGATTCAGCCATTGCCGGCTTCCTGTTTGTCGATGGTAGCGGTGAGGTATTGTGCTATCAGAAGGCCGACAATCAGACGTTTGCCGATTTCCTGTTCCAGAATACCCGTTTCGAAAAGAGTTCGACTGAAAAGGATAAGTATGGCTACCTGGAGAGGGAGAACAATGTGTATTATTTCAAACTAAATCTGAAGATAGGCTTGCTGAAACGCTAATGCAGTGAAGGGGCATTGAAAAGGTACAGTAACGGAGAAGCCTCCTGAAGCTTGGTGGAAAACCGGGCTTCAGGAGGCTTCTGGCTATTGGTTGGGGAGTACCTGATGTTTGTTTATTGGAGCTGGAACTTCAGTACTTTGCCGCTGAAGCCGTCCAGCAGCACCGGTGTTGTTTTGTCGGGCATCAAGGTCAGCTTTTCGGTATTGCCAGTCAACAGTTCGGTGGCTTCGTAGGCTCCTGTACGTTCAATTTCCAGGTAGTCGAAAGCATGTTGTGGAATGTTGACCGCCGCACGGACCGGTTGGGCATCGAAATTGACTACCACCAAAATCAGTTCGTTGTCCTGTTTCCGCAGGAAGGCGTACTGCTTGTGTTCGTTGAACACCCATCCGGTCAGGTTGGCATACGTCAAGTCGAAGAATACACCTTCGCGGATGGCTTTTTCGGTGTTGCAGAGGTTCAGCAGGCGTGTATAGAATTGTTGCAGTTCTTTTTCTTCATCAGTCAGCAGTTGGCCATCGAACCGGTCATTGTTGCGCCAACGGCGGATGGTATCCACGGTCCAGTAGTCGAAGATCGTGGTTCGCCCGTCGCGACCGCTGAAGCCCTCGGCATCCATGCCCGGTTCACCCAGTTCCTGTCCGAAATAGACCATGACAGGGTTGGTGTTCATGCAGGCCGAGACAATCATGGCCGGAATGGCTTTCTGTGCATTGCCGGCAAAGAACTCTGAAGCAATGCGCTGTTCGTCGTGGTTTTCCAGGAAATTCAGCATGTGGTCCTGGATGTCGTTCAGGCTTTGCCACCGGTAGGGGATGGCCGTTGCCGATTCCTGGCCGCAGGTGATGGCGCGCAAGGTGTCATACAGCCCCACTTTGTCGTACAGGTAGTCGAAGTGACCGTTGAAGATATAGTTGCGGTATTCGTTGGGGGTATAGACTTCGGCGATGAAGAGGATGTGCGGATAGGCTTCTTTCACTTGGGGAATGACCCATCCCCAGAATTCGACCGGTACCATTTCGGCCATGTCGCAACGGAAGCCATCGATGTTCTTCGAAGCCCAGAACAGCAGGATGTCGCGCATCTTGACCCAGGTATCGGGTATCGGGTCGAAATGACAGCAGCGGCCGCCTACATAGTCCACTCCGTAGTTCAGTTTGACAGTTTCGTACCAATCGTTCTTTTGAGGCCAGGCATCGAAGCGGTCGTTGCCGGTTGCCTTGGCCGGGAATTCATGATAAGGTTCCGGTGCTCCCAGGTGCAGGTCGATTTCACCTTCCAGTTGGCATCCCGGAATGTAATAGAAGTTATTGCGTGGGCTGAAAGCCAGGTTGACGTCGTCGCCTTCGCCCAAATCCTGTACACCGGCAGGTTTCGCATCCGAACCGTATTGACGGGCGACATGATTGGGTACGAAGTCGATGATAGCCTTCAGACCGGCATTGTGTGTCCGTTTCACCAGGTTTTCAAATTCCTTCATGCGGACAGGGATACTGGTGGCCAGGTCGGGATCGACATCGTAATAGTCCTTGATGGCATAGGGTGAACCGGCTTTTCCTTTGACCACAGCGGGATGATCGGGCCGGATACCGTAGCGCGTATAGTTGGTTTGGGTGGCATGTTCGATGATGCCGGTGTACCAAATATGGGTAGCTCCCAGTTTCTTGATTTCCTTCAAAGCCTTTGGCGTGAAATCAGCCATTTTGCCACAACCGTTGTCTTCCATCGAACCGTTGCTCTTGCAGCGGATGGTGTTGTTGCCGAACAGTCGGGTAAATACTTGATAGATGATGATCTTTTCTTGTGTTTCCATGTAGATTTATTTTTTTTGTTGTTCTTGTTCTCAGATGTCAATACCAGATACGATGATGTTTCCGGAGTCTTTCTTCGAGAAGGTCATAGGCGGTATGGTATCCCTTTTCGAAAATTTCTTCCGCCTTTTCCAGTTCATGGTTGCTGTATTGCTGCAATCCGTACGATTCTATCAGTAGGTCGGCTTTCCCTTTTTGGGGAAAACTGTTGGCTTGAAAGATAAAGTGGTACGAACGCAGGGCGATACTCATCACGTTTTGGCTGTATTCATCGGCTACCAGGGGGGCCACATTGAGGGCGATGACTTTGTCGCATTCTTCGCGGATGGGCGAGACAGGCAAGTTCATCAGCAGTCCACCGTCGACATAATGGACACCGTCGATGCAAATCGGGGCAAAAAGTACGGGCAGGCAGCATGAGGCAGCTACGCGCTCGGCCAGACTTCCCTGGCGAAACGATACGCTCAGTCCGTGATCCAAGTCGGTAGCGGTGATGACGGTGGGAATTTGCAAGGCTTCGAGGGTTTGGGCCTTCAGTTGGGACCGGAGAAAATCCATGAAACTGTCCAGTTTCAACAAGCCTTGTTTGTTGAGGGAAAAAGTGGTGAGTTCCTTGAAGGAATGACGTTCGAACAGCTCCACGATCCGGTAGGGCTCTTTGCCGTCGGCATAGAAGACAGCTGCCAAGGCGCCGGCACTGGTACCCGAAAGAAGATCGGGTCGGATGCCATGTTCCTGCAAGGCCTGCATCATGCCTAGATGCGCAAATCCTTTGATGAATCCTCCGCTCAAGGCATATCCGATGGAGTATGGGTTCGTATTCATGTATCGTATCTCGTTAGTTTGAGGGCAAACTTACAATATTTTTTGTAAACAGCCATAAAAAAACGGGGCTTTATCGATGCACTGGGAAGGAAGAGGGGGTGAAAAACGGACACAGACTGATTCGCCTCCCTGGGTATTTTCGGATGAAGTAGCCCGAGGTGAGTGGAATCAGTCTGTGTAAACAAGGGGGGTAGAATGGGTCTTTATGCGATGCCGTGAGCTTCTACTGTCTTGTCGATCTTCTTGATCAGACCTTGCAGTACGGCACCCGGACCACATTCAGTGAAGTCGTCGGCACCATCCGCTACCATATTCTTCACGGTTTGTGTCCAACGTACAGATGCGGTCAACTGTGCTACCAGGTTTGCCTTGATTTCAGCCGGGTCGGTGTGCGGCAGAGCGTCTACATTCTGGTAAACCGGACACTTCGGTGTGTGGAATTCAGTGGCATTGATGGCAGCTTCCAGTTCTACTTTGGCCGGATCCATCAGCGGAGAGTGGAAAGCACCTCCTACTTTCAGGGGCAATGCACGCTTGGCACCTGCAGCCTTCAGCTGTTCGCAAGCCTGGTTGATGCCTTCAATAGAGCCTGAGATGACAATCTGGCCCGGGCAGTTGTAGTTGGCAGCAACCACGACTTCACCGGCTTCCGAGATGGCCTGACATACTTCTTCTACTTTTTCGTCGGGCAGTGCGATGATGGCTGCCATCGTGGAGGGCTGTGCTTCACAAGCTTTCTGCATGGCCATAGCACGGGCATAAACCAGTTTCAGACCGTCTTCGAATGACAAGGCACCGGCAGCAACGAGAGCGGAAAATTCGCCCAGTGAGTGACCGGCAGTCATTTCCGGTTGGAAGGCTTCTCCCATGCAGAGAGCCGAAATGACGGAGTGCAGGAATACGGCAGGCTGCGTTACCTTGGTCTGACGCAGATCTTCGTCTGTGCCTTCAAACATGATGTCGGTGATGCGGAAACCTAAGATTTCATTGGCTTTTTCGAAAAGTTCCTTAGCCAACGGTGAGTTTTCGTACAGGTCTTTGCCCATACCTACAAACTGTGCTCCCTGTCCGGGGAATACAAATGCTTTCATATGATTGTTATTTAGATGAAACGTTCAGGTTGTTGTTAAGTTTCTATCAGTGGAATCGGATAGGCGGAATTCTCCTCCCAATTCGTCGCAAAGGTAATTATTTCTTTTGAAACTCCAAGGACTGAGGAGATAATGTATCACATTCCCTCGCCTGTAAGGGCAGGGGAGCGTGGAAATGGTTGAGAGGACCATGGCCTTCCCCTACGTGGACGTCCTTACCGGCACGGATACCCTCGCTGACATAAGCTTTGGCCCGGCATACAGCTTCGGCCAACGGATAGCCTTGTGCCAACAGGGTGGCGATGGCCGATGAGAGGGTACAGCCTGTGCCATGGGTATTTCGGCTGTCAATCTTTTCAGAAGCAAAACGCCGAGGAGTGTTTTCCTGGGCTATTTGCAGCACATCACACATTAGGTTTCCTTCCAGATGACCGCCTTTCAGCAGGACCGCCTCGCTTCCGTAACGAAGGAGTTCCTTGGCGGCCTTCTCCATATTTTCGATGGTTGAGATGGGGTGCCCTGTCAAGACAGCGGCTTCGCTCAGGTTAGGCGTGATGAGGGTAGCTAGCGGCATCAACTCTTGGGTGATGGCTTCGATGGCCTCGTCTTCGATGAGCCGATGACCGCTGGTAGACACCATGACGGGGTCGAATACGACAAATCGCGGTTGGTAGCGACGCAAGCATTCAGCAATCACCTGGACAATTTCCGTGTCGTTGATCATGCCGATCTTGAGGGCATCGGGATGCAGATCGTCCATGACGGCTTCAATCTGTCCGCGTACAAAGGTAGGAGGCACGGCATGGATGCCGCTCACACCTTGTGTGTTTTGTATAGTGATGGCCGTAATGGCTGTGGCGGCATAGCCTCCTAATGCCGAAATCGCTTTCAGGTCAGCTTGGATGCCGGCTCCTCCACTGCAATCGGAGCCCGCTATACTGAGTATGCAGGGGTATTTTTTCATGTTTGGCTTTTTGTTTTCATGTCAATCTAGAGTTTCTGAAAGAAAGTACTTAAGTACACTCCAATAATACTCTGGAATACTGATAGCAATTCAAATATGATTCATTTGGGTATACTTTCAGTTTCTTTTAGGATAAAGCGGTATGCTTTTACTAAAAGAAACTGAAGGCAGGATCTATATTCATAAATCGTTGATAGCGGTTATTCCTGGTTTACGTAAAGTGAACCGGTTCAAAATCTTTGAATAAAGGATAGTTGGAGTCCTTTTCCGAAAGGATGACTTGATCGGCAGGGATTTTCCAGTCAATGTTCAGTGTAGGGTCGTTCCAGGCAATTCCTCCCTCACTTTGGGGAGCATAGAATTGATCGCATTTGTATTGGAACAGCACCGTTTCGCTTAATACGGCAAAGCCATGGGCAAATCCTCGGGGAATGAAGAATTGCCGGTGATTGTCTCCAGTAAGTTCTACAGCTACATGTTGTCCGTAAGTGGGCGAACCGGGACGGATGTCTACCGCCACATCGAGTACGGCTCCCTGGATGACGCGCACCAGTTTGCTTTGGGTAAACGGAGGCTTCTGAAAATGGAGGCCTCGCACGACCCCGTAGGTAGAGAAACTTTCGTTGTCTTGAACAAAGGTGGTTCGGCATACCTTTTCTTCAAATTCGCGTGCCGAGAAACTTTCGAAGAAATAACCTCGGGCGTCGTTGAAAATTCGGGGTTCCAGGATAAATACTCCTTCTATTTGGGTTTTGATTACATTCATACAGGTCAGATTATGATAGGATTCATTCCAATCCCAATTCTTTGATTACTTTTAGAAGATATTGCCCATAAGGGTTCTTGAGCATCGGCTGGGCCAGTTGGCGCATTTTCTCTGCTGTAATCCAGCCTTTGCGTAGGGCAATGCCTTCCAGACAGGCCACTTTGAGACCTTGTCGTTTTTCAATCACTTCAATATACGTACTGGCTTCTGCCAGGGAGTCATGGGTGCCGGTATCCAGCCAGGCGAAACCCCGTCCCAGGGTCTGTACTTTCAATTCTTTGTTGTCCAAAAACGCTTGGTTGACACTGGTTATTTCCAGCTCACCTCGGGCAGAAGGTCGGATATGTTCGGCGATGTCGACTACTTTGTTCGGATAGAAATACAAGCCTACCACCGCATAGTTGGATTTGGGCTCAGCTGGCTTTTCTTCAATGGACAGACAATTGCCTGCAGCGTCAAATTCGGCTACTCCATATCGTTCCGGATCACTGACCCAATAGCCGAAAACTGTCGCTTTCTGTTCTTGTTCAGCTGCACGGACGGCTTCATGGAGCAGAGCGGACAAACCGTTTCCATGGAAGATATTATCGCCTAATACCAGACATACAGCGTCGTTGCCAATAAATTCCTTGCCTATGAGGAAAGCTTGAGCCAAACCATCGGGAGAGGGTTGTTCCGCATATTCAAAATGGACTCCAAAATCGCTTCCATCGCCCAATAGACGTTGGAAACTAGGCAGGTCGTAGGGAGTGGAAATAATCAGGATGTCGCGAATACCGGCCAACATCAATACGGAGATAGGATAGTAAACCATCGGTTTGTCGAAGATGGGAAGCAGTTGCTTGGACACTCCTTTGGTGATGGGATAGAGGCGTGTGCCGGAACCTCCAGCTAATACGATACCTTTCATACATTTTGTTTTTTAGGATACTCCAACCGGAATCCATGTGGTCCCTATTGGTAGGCTTATTTGTAATTCTTCCTACAAAGATAGACCTTATCTCCCAAAAGACCATACTTTTTGAAAAATATTGTTTATCTTTGCTTCACAAGAATAAAAAAAGAATTGCGCTTTTATGGATCACAATAGAAATCATGTGGTGATTATGGCAGGCGGAGTAGGTAGCCGTTTTTGGCCAATGAGTACTTCGGATTACCCCAAACAGTTTATCGATGTTTTAGGATGTGGACGCACGTTGTTGCAGTTGACGGTGGATCGCTTCAAAGGGATTTGTCCGCCCGAAAATTTGTGGGTGGTCACTTCGGAAAAGTATGCGGATGTGGTCAAGGCTCAGCTTCCTGGATTACAGGACGACCATATTCTGCGTGAGCCCTGTCGTCGGAGTACGGCACCTTGCATTGCTTATGTTTGTTGGAAAATCAAAGTGCGTTGTCCTCAAGCGAATATTGTGGTGACCCCCAGTGACCATCTGGTGACGGATGTGTTGGAATTTCAACGGGTGATTCGCTCTTCCCTGTCCTTCACGGTTGATTCGGATGCCATTTTGACGTTAGGGATGAAGCCTACCCGTCCCGAAACGGGTTATGGTTACATTGAAGCCGACCGCACCGCTTCTTCACCCTCCAATAAGGAAATTTATCGGGTTTATTCTTTCAAGGAGAAACCCGATTTGGCCACAGCGCAGCATTACATCGAGCAACCGGGTTATTTCTGGAATGCGGGTATCTTTATTTGGAATGTACGGACCATCGTGAATGCTTTCCGTGTGTATCAGCCGGCAATTTCGCAGATTTTTGAACGTTTGGTACCTTTTTTCTATACGGAACAGGAGCAGACTCTAATCAATGAACAGTTTCCTTTGTGCGAGAACATCTCGGTGGATTATGCCATTATGGAGAAAGCCGATGAAATCTTTGTTTTGCCTGCTGATTTTGGATGGACTGATTTAGGAACATGGGGTTCTTTGCAAGAGCGATTACCCAAGGATGCCTATGGGAACTCTTGTATCGGCGAGCATATCTGTTTGCATGAAACACGCAATTGCATCATTCATACGACGGAGGAGAGAAAAGTGGTGGTGCAGGGCTTGGATGGTTATATCGTGGCCGAAAAGAAAGACGCTTTGCTGATTTGTCGCTTGAGTGAAGAACAGCGCATCCGTGAATTTGCTGAAGAGTAACACGGATACTTGTTGTTCGGCCTCTTGATCGGCATCCTCCAAGAAGATGCCTCAAAATCGTTCTAGAGATGATTGAAACGGATGTGTCATCATACTTCCTTTTACCCGATGCCCCCTGTTACAGATTGCACACTGTAACAGGGGGCATGGGGTAAGTACAGGTCCCTTTGGTCTGCCCAAGCGGAAAAGGGAGCGTGATGACTCCCTCTTGAATGGGGTGATGCAAGGAATAGCCTGCTAAGGGAAGGATGCTGTGTTTCCTTATTTACGTCCTTTGTAAATCAGGAAACCTACTACAAAGACGCCTAATGCAATGAACACGTAGCTGAATTCATGGCTGTATTCAGTCACTGTACTCAACAGCTGTTCTTCGGGAACAACAGACTGCAGTGAATACCCGATGGCCGCTAGAATGGCATTCCAAATGCCGGCGCCCAGGGTTGTGTAGAGGAGGAACGTCGAGAGTTTCATCTTGGCCAGACCGGCTGGGATGGAGATGAGCTGACGAACGGCGGGAATGAGTCGTCCGATGAAGGTCGACAAAGCTCCATGCTTGTCGAAATAGCATTCGGCATGTTCCACTTTCGCTTGGTCAATCAGACACATATGGCCGAAACGGCTGTTGGCAAACTTGTAGACAATGGGGCGGCCTACATAGTAAGCAATCACATAGTTGATGAGAGCACCGATATTGGCTCCCAAAGTGGCAAAGAAGACGACGAGATATACGTTTAAATCGCTGTTGCCACCAGCCGCTTTGTAGGCTGCTGGAGGTACTACTACTTCCGAAGGAAAGGGGATGAAGGAACTTTCTATTGCCATGAGCAAGGTAATGGTTCCGTAGTTCAGGTGGTCAAGACACCATTGGATAAATGCAACTGATTCCATAATGTTTATAAGTATTGGTCCAAATCAATAGTTCCGTTGTTAATGCTTGTTTTCAGGGTCTGGATGAGGGCCATAAAGTGGAGGTCATCCAGGGAAGTGTCGGGAGTTGTTCCCAGTACTTCATACAGGTCAGGCAACTCTTTCCGCATCTTGGCCAGGTAGTGGAAGAACATTTTCGCATCCTTTAGCCACAGATAACAATGAAGCAGGAAAAAGTAGGTTGTCTTCGTTTCGCTGGGAAATTCGCGGCTGATTTCTTCGAAGTAAGCGCTTGCGGCAGCGAATTCCATGCTGTCGAAATACGACGAAGCGATGTTGAGCAGACTCGTCAGGCGAACCTCAGGGGGTAGGCTGGCTTCCAGCCCTGCCTGAAAATGCTCCTTTGCAGCTTGCCGATAGTGCTCTTTTTCTTCTTCGGTCGAGCTTTGCTGAAGCAGTATCAAGTAGAAACGTCCATATTCTATTTCTAACTCGTCCTTGAACTCGCTGTACTCGAATGCTTTTTTCAGGTAAGTTTCTCCTTCTTCTTCTTTACCTTGGGCTGCACAACATTGGGCGTAGTGCAGATAAAGTTCGGCGCGTTCAGGTTGGGTGAGCCCGTCTTCCTTTTCAAATAAATAGCGCAACTGCTCCAGCGAAGCATCATAGTTTTTCGCATCCTGGTGAAGCCGGCTGAGGCTGAGACGGGCGATGGCCTGCTTTTCGGGAAAATCCAGCAGACGTTGATAGTAGTCAAAGGCTTTATCCCGTTGGTTTGTTTGAACGGCGTACAAAGCTTTTAAGTAAAGGGCCTCTTCGTTGTTTTCGTCAATGGCCAGTGCAAAGTCGAGTGCTTCGCTGGCGGCAGCAAAGTGACTCAGCTGTAAATGGCATCTGCCCAGTTCAATCCATAGTTCAATGGCGTAGGGTTGGTCATCCAGGGTTTTCTGTAGCAGAGGAATGGCTTTCTCGTATTCATTGAACAGGGAATAGTAGGTGGTTACAACCCGAAGAACATCTCGGTTCTTCTCAATCAATTCATCCAGGTTGTAGCGGGTGGTCAATTCGTCAAACCATTTGTCGGCATATTCTTTATTCACGATATCCAAATACACCAACAGGATATCGCTTATTACCTCTGGACTATACGCTTCTTTCTCGGCCAGTTCTCTGAATAAGCATTCCGCTTCCGGTATGCGTTCTTCTTCGATGAACAGGTCGGCCCGGAGAAAAAGAACTTCCCGGTCGGTAGGGTCGTCAATCAGGTCGGCTACCTGGCGGGCTTCTTTTAGTTTTCCTTTCAAGGCCAATGAGCGTGATCGGAAAATCAGCACGTCGGTATGGTCCGGATGTAATCCTAAGGCATAGTCAATGACTTCATCGGCTTGTGCATGCTTTCCTTTGAAGGCATAGTATTCAGCAATGTCTACCAATTCATCAGCATCAAAATAACAGGGGGTATGGCTATTCACCATACCCTCGTATTTAGCTAATGATTCTTTGAATTCAGGGTCTTCGAAATAGGAAGACATTTCATTTCTTGTCATTTTGCTTTTTCCTGTTCTTATTTATTAATCTTGCTCCATGTATCTTTCAAGGATACGGTGCGGTTGAACACCAGGTGTTCGGGAGTAGAGTCTTTGTCTACATTGAAGTAACCGATACGCTGGAACTGCAGATAATCGAGCGGTTTGGCTGCTGCCAGGAACTTTTCGACAAAGCAGTGGTTCATGACGTTCAGTGAGTCGGGGTTGATCATTTCCTTCATGGCTTCCAAGGCATCGCAACCTTTGGCTTCGCGAATGGCTGCCATTTCGTCGCGCGGGTTTTCCACTTTCCACAGACGGTCGTACAGACGTACTTCGGCCGGTAAACAGTGGGCACAGCTCAACCAATGGATGGTGCCCTTGATTTTGCGGTTGCTGCCCGGCATGCCGGTTTTGCTTTCAGGATCGTATTCGCAGTATACGGTAGTCACATTGCCGTTTTCATCCTTGTCACAACCGGTACATTTCACGATGTAGGCACTCTTCAGACGCACTTCCTGACCCGGCGTCATGCGGAAATACTTCTTCGGTGCGTTCTCCATGAAGTCGTCGCGTTCAATCCACAGTTCGCGGCTGAATTCGATGGTATGGGTACCTGCAGTCGGGTCTTCCGGATTGTTGATGGCTTCCATTTCTTCTACCTGGCCTTCCGGATAGTTGGTAATCACCAGTTTCACGGGGTTCAGTACGGCCGATACGCGAGTGGCACGGCTGTTCAGGTCTTCACGAACGGCACTTTCCAGCAGTGCGAAGTCGTTCAGGGCGTCGTAGGTGGTATAGCCAATCTTGTCCACGAACTTGCGGATAGACTCGGGTGAATAACCGCGACGGCGGAAACCGCAAAGGGTCGGCATACGGGGGTCGTCCCATCCGTTTACCAGTCCTTCCTTGACCAGGATAAGCAGGTTACGCTTGCTCATCAGGGTATAGTTCAGGTTCAGTTTGTTGAACTCAAACTGGTGAGGACGGTTGTCGTCCAAGTCCTTTCCTTCTTTTACCCAGTCCACAAACAAATCGTACAACGGACGGTGAGGCACGAATTCCAGGGTACACAACGAATGGGTTACGCCTTCAAAATAGTCGCTCTGTCCGTGTGCGAAGTCATACATCGGATATGCTTTCCAGGTGTCTCCTGTACGGTGGTGCGGGGTTTTCACTACGCGGTAGATAATCGGGTCACGGAAGTGCATGTTGGGGCTGGTCATGTCAATCTTGGCACGGAGCACCATTTTGCCTTCTTCGATTTCGCCGGTGTTCATCTTTTGGAACAGTTCCAGGCTTTCTTCGATGGGGCGGTTGCGGTAAGGGCTTTCGATACCCGGCTGAGTGGGTGTGCCTTTCTGTGCCGCAATCTGTTCCGAGTTCTGTTCGTCTATGTAAGCCTTTCCTTCCTTGATCAAGCTGATGGCAAAGTCCCACAGCTGTTGGAAGTAGTCGGATGCGTAATATTCATTTCCCCATTGGAAGCCCAGCCATTGGATGTCTTCCTTGATGGCTTCTACGTATTCCACATCTTCTTTCGTGGGGTTGGTATCGTCGAAACGCAGGTTGCAGACACCTCCGTGCTTGGCTGCAATTCCGAAGTCTAGGCAGATGGCCTTGGCGTGACCGATATGCAGGTAGCCGTTCGGCTCGGGCGGGAAACGGGTTTGTACCTTTCCTCCGTTTTTACCTTCTTTCAGGTCGTTTTCAACTGCCTGTTCAATGAAGTTCAGACTTTTCTTTTCTGTAGCTTCTGTAGCATTCATTTCAGTCATAGTGATATATGTTTGGCTCTTTTGGCGCAAAATTACACATTCTTTTTGGTTTATGACGTATTTCGTTGGAATATCTCACGGAAATCAGTACGAAAATTCAGGATTCAAACGTCCCTTTTCCGTCCAAACTTCGTCCATCTTTCGGTCGAACGGTTCGGTAGGTATGTGCGGACGTGCCTGGAAATCGTAGCAAATTCCGAGGAAGTAGGCCGAGAGTTGGGGCAGGAGTCGGTCGTAGTAGCCCTTGCCGCGCCCCAAGCGGTTGCCTTCCGGATCGAAGGAGACTCCCGGTATAATGGAAACCTCAATCTGGTCGTAGGCGGTGAAGGTGGGACCGACTGGCTCTTGGATGTGGAAAGCACCTGTCTGCAGGCTTTCGGGGCCTGTATATACACGGAGTTCCAGGTTGTCGCCTTTCACCACGGGTAGCAGTATGGTTTTTTGCGGATACCATTTTTCGACGAAGGCATGGGTCTGTACTTCGTCGGGCAGGGAATAGTAGAGCAAGACCGTCTGGGCTGCAACGAAGCGGGGGTGTTGCTCCAGTTGCGACAACAGGACCGCCGAACGCTGTTGCAGTTCGGCGGGGGAATGGGTTTTCTTGGCTTGTGCAATTTCTTTACGCAGCCTTTTCTTGAGTTCTTTCGTTTCCATCAGTTTGCATTGGCTTGAACTTCCTGGGACATGGATGGCGAGGGTTCCGGTTCACAGGGGAAGGATTTTCCTGCTTCGAGGACCTCCAGAGCCTTGAGGACGGTGGGGTCACTTTGGTTCAGGTACTTGATATAGGCTTCCATGTCCATGATGTTGTAAATGATATTGCCATACAGGTTACGCTCGAACAGTTTTTGCGACTTGTACATCAGTATGTTTCGGCGTTTCAATCCTTTGTCATTGGCAAAGCGGGCAAACTGCTCCAACAGGTTTTGTTGTTTCAGGTGTTTCAGCAGTTCTTCTTCTGAAGTGAATTGCTGCAGTTCGGCACGGTGCTTGTCGGTGTATTGGAAGGTAAACTGAATGGTCAGTCCGCGGTTCAAGGCCATTCGGAAATACGAGGTCATACCGGTCGTGTCTTCGGGGACAAAGATATCGGGCATAATGCCTCCTCCTCCATATACCGGACGTCCCAGCAGGGTGTGATACACTTGGCTTTCGTCCTGTTGGATACTGTCTTTCGAGAAGAATTCCCCATGCTCATAACGGTTCAGGATATCCATTTCGTAGTTCTCGTCATGGCCTTTGTCGTAGGGTTTCTGGATGCATCTTCCCGATGGTGTATGGTAGCGGGCTATGGTCAGACGGATGGCCGACCCGTCGCTGAAGTCGATAGGTTGTTGCACCAAGCCCTTGCCGAACGAACGGCGTCCGATGACGGTACCGCGGTCGTTGTCCTGGATGGCGCCCGCAAAAATTTCACTGGCCGAGGCCGACCCTTCGTTGATCAGGACAACGATGGGCATTTGGGGATTGCTTCCGGTGCCGTTGGAGGTGTAGTCCTGGCGTGGGAATTTGCGCCCTTGTGTGTAGACTATGAGGCGGTTGTTGGGCAGGAACTCGTTGACCATCTGGATGGCCGCTCCCATATAGCCGCCGGTGTTTCCACGCAGGTCTACGATGACCCCTTCACAGTTTTCCTGGTTGAGGCGCGCCAGTGCTATGAGCAGTTCCGGATAGGTCGTTTCGCCGAATTTGTTGATTTTGACGTAGCCGAAGCGGTCACTCAGCATATAGGCCGCATCGATGCTTTTGACTGGGATGTCGCCCCGGATAATGGTGAAATGCAGGGTTTCTTTTTCACCCGGACGGAAGATGCCGAGTTTTACTTCGCTGCCTTTAGGACCTTTCAAACGTTTCATGGATTCATAGTTGGTGACTTTTTTGCCTACGAAGGCACTGTCATCGATTTCAACGATGCGGTCACCGGCCATCAGTCCCACTTTTTCCGAGGGTCCACCGGGGATGACGTTGTTCACATGGATGGTATCCTTCTGGATGGTAAACTGGATACCGATGCCACTGAAGCTTCCTCTCAGTTCGTCGTTCACGGCTTCCAGGTCCTTGGCCGGAATATACGATGAATGCGGGTCGAGTTCAGCCAAAATCTGGGGCATGGCATCTTCGACCAGTTGGGTCATGTTGACTGTGTCGACATACTGGTCATCGATGATACGCAGCAAGGCACTGAGTTTGTTCGACGAAGTATTGATGATGCCCAAGCGGTTCCCGGAGAACTGGTGGGCATAGAATGTCCCGATGCCTATGCCGATGACGATACTGACGGCAATGAGTACCGGCAAGAAGCGGGTATTACGATTCTTTTCCATACGGTTTATCTGTATATTGGTTTGTTTGCATTTGTTTAGGGGGGATTCCTGCAGCAGGGAAACGCTTATCGGGTGGTCTCCTCTTCGTTTATCGGGTGGTCTCCTCTTCGTTTTCATGAAGGTATACCACCTCGATGTGGGCCCGCTTGAGGAGGTCGAGTCCGTCTTCCAGGCGGTATTTCTCGGAATAGACCACCCTTTTGATACCGGCTTGGATGATGAGTTTGGCACATTCGATGCAGGGGGAGGCTGTCACATACATGGTAGCTCCGTCACTGCTGTTGTTGCTGCGGGCTATCTTGGTGATGGCATTGGCTTCGGCATGAAGCACGTACGGCTTGGTCAATCCGTTTTCGTCTTCGCATACATTCTCAAAGCCGGCCGGCGTACCGTTGTAGCCATCCGAGATAATCATTTTGTCCTTTACAATCAGGGCCCCTACTTGCCGGCGTTGGCAGTAGGAGTTTTCCGCCCATATGCAGGCCATGCGCATGTAGCGCTGGTCCAGTTTCAGTTGTTTTTCTTCTTTTGTTTCCATAGTGGCTTTGTTGGGAGAGGCTTGAAGGTAATCCCCGCTGCAGGAAATTCCTGCGCGGGTCAGTTCTCGGGGTGATGGGTCAATTGGAGAAAGCTCTTCTTGTCTTGGGGGGCAAGCAGGAGAAATCCCTGACTGTCTCCCCGGTACCAGACGGCTTCCTGCATGGCTTCCAGGAACTCTTCGTTCAGTGTGGTTGATGCGGGGGTCCGTTGGAAGGCAATGCGGAAGGTATGGTTGTCTCCGTCAGCTTCCCACAGTCCTTCAATGGCTCCGTTCTGCAATTCTCCGGTGAACGTGCCGTCTTCCTTGAAAGTGATGCTGAACTGGTGGATGATGGCCAGGTTCTTTCGTCCGACGGCAGCTACCTGTGGGTCGTCGTTGTGGGCCATGTCGGTGTATTTGGGCCGTCCTTTCGCTTTGTCAAAATTGGCTTGGCCGAAGTAATCCAGTACGTACCAGGTTCCGCTGTCAAAGATTTCTTTCACATCGTCTTCCTCGTTACAGCTCCACAGAAAAGGGAGAACCAATAGCATATAGAGTAAATTTTTCAGTTTCATATCGATGATGGATTGGAATGTTGTTTTTTTTAAATGTGAGGATGCAATTCGCCCAAGTAGGGCTATTCATTGGCTTCAGGCTTTGGGAACGATGCCGTTTCGTTTCAGCAGGGCTTGAATGCTGGGTTCCTGACCGCGGAAACGCTGATAAAGGGTCATCGGATGTTCCGTACCTCCTTTCGACAGGATATTCTCGCGGAAGGAAGAGGCTGTTGCTTCATCGAAGATGCCGTGTTCCTGGAACAGCGAGAAGGCATCTGCATCCAGTACCTCCGCCCATTTGTAGCTGTAGTAGCCGGCGGAGTATCCTCCTGCCATGATGTGGGAGAATTGGACCGACATGCAGGTCTCTTCGACGCCGGGAAGCACTTGTGCCTTTTTCCAGGCGTTTTTTTCGTAGCTTCGTACATCGCCGGCAAAGGGCTCCTGGCGGGTGTACCAAGCCATGTCGAGCAGTCCGAAGCTGACTTGACGCAGACAAGCGTAGGCTGCGTTGAACTGGGCTGCATCGACCAACTTCTGGACCAGGGTGTCGGGGATGGGTTCGCCGGTCTGGTAATGGCGGGCGAATGTATGCAGGAATGCCTTTTCAGTGGCAAAGTTTTCCATGATTTGGGAAGGCAGTTCCACAAAGTCCCAATACACGTTGGTTCCGCTGAGGCTTTGGAAGGTGGTATTGGCGAAGATGCCGTGCAGGGCATGGCCAAATTCGTGCAGGAAGGTGTTTACTTCCGAAAAGCTCAGCAAGGCGGGCTTGTCGGCCGAGGGCTTGGTGAAGTTCATGGTGACCGAAACGTGTGGACGGCTGTTGATTCCGTCGGCCTTCCATTGTTCCTTGTAGCTGGTCATCCAGGCACCCGAGCGTTTGCCGGCACGGGGGTGGAAATCGGTATAAAGTACCGCCAGGAAACTTCCGTCACGGTCGTACACTTCATAGGCTGTGACATCGGGGTGGAAGACGGGAATTTCGGGGTTTTCATGGAAGGTGATGCCATAGAGTCGTTCGGCCAATCCAAATACTCCCTTTTTCACTTGGCTGAGCTCGAAATAAGGGCGCAGTTCTTCTTCGTCCAGGGAGTAGGTGCGGTTCTTCAGCTTTTCGGCATAGTAGGCCCAATCCCAGGGCATCAGTTGGAAGTCCTCGCCTTCCCATTCGCGGGCCAGCGCTTCTACGGCGGCTACTTCTCGGTGGGCTGCCGGGGTATAGGCATCGAGCAGTTCGTTCAACAAATGATAGACTGCATCGGCTGTCTGTGCCATCCGGTTTTCGAGCTTGTAGTCGGCAAAAGTCCGGTAGCCCAGAAGTTGGGCCAATTCCAACCGCAGGTTGACCAATTTTTTCACGATGTCTACGTTGTTGTAGTCATTGTCGTGGGTACATTGGGTGTTGTAGGCGCTATAGAGTTGCCGACGCAGTTCGCGGTCGTCTGCATATTTCAGGAAGGGTATGTAACTGGGAGCATCCAATGTCACTACATATCCCTCTTGTCCTTTTTCCCGGGCCGTTTGGGCATAGTTTTCCCGGGCGCTGGGGGGGAGCCCCTTCAGTTGGGATTCCGACAGCTGCAGTGCATAGCTGTTGGTCTCCTTCAGCAGGTTTTGCGAAAAGCGCAGCGTGAGCAGGCTCAGTTCGGTATTCAGTTGGCGAAAACGTTCTTTGGCCGTAGCATCGAGCAAGGCACCGCTTCGCACGAAGCCGTCGTAGGTCTTTTGCAGCAGTTGCTTCTCTTCGACGGACAAGTTCAGTTGTTCGCGTTGGTCATAGACCGTACGGACGCGTTCAAAGAGCCGTTCGTTGAGGCTGATGTTGTTGCTGTGTTCCGACAGTACAGGCATCATCTTTTCCGCCAAGGCTTGCAGGTCGTCGTTGGTTTCGGCACTCAGCAGATTTCCAAACACGGTGCTGACGCGGTCGAGCAGGGCTCCCGAATGTTCCAATGCCACGATGGTGTTTGCAAAAGAGGGCGCTTCGGGACAGTCGATGAGGGCGGCTATCTCTTCGTTCTGCTGCTTCATCCCTTCGCGCAACGCCGGTTCGTAGTGTTCCAACCGGATGAGGTGGAAGGGAACCGTGTCGTGAGGGGTGGAGAAGGGGGCTAAAAATGGGTTGTTATGATTGGTCATTGCCTTTAGTTTGATTTAGATAAATGAATGGGGTGGGCTGTTCGTGAAAGTGCTTTCTTCCGAACAGACAACACCAATTACAAAGTTGCTAAAAAAAAATAGACCGACCTTGTTTTGGCCGGCATATTTAACAAAGTATATTACAATTGGCAGGGAAATGTCTTCTGTATGCTGAAGAAAGGGATAGCAGTGTCGCTTCGACGTGGAAAGGGTAAAGGGGCATTGGCCTCTCGGGTTACAGTTTCTCCAAGGCAAAGACCTGTATCTCTTTGCGTCTTAATTTGAGCAGCTCTTTTTGTTCCAGTTCCTTGAGTACTTTCGATACGTTGATCCGTGTATCGTTGATCAGGTTGGCCAAATCTTCCATTTTGATCTGGAGTTTCTTTTCCCCGTCCGGTTTGTTGCAGCGCTGCCGCAGGAAATGGATGATTTTTTCTTCTGTTGTCGAGGGAAATCTCTTCCAGAGTTTTTCTTGACAGACTTGGGCCCGGTTGCTCAAGATGTTCAGGTAGTTGATGTGGAAAACTTCGTATTTGCTCAGCTCGTCCAGGATGTAGGATTTGTCCAGACATACCAGGTCGGAGTTCGATTCCGTTCGGTAGGTTGCTGTATAACAGGGAGACATGCCAAACAGGGAGTAAGGTTCAATGACACACGGTTGGTCCAGAAACTCTGATAGGGTATAAGCGTTTTGGCTGTCGGTGGATTGCATCAGGAGTTTTCCATTGAGAAGAAAGATGAGCTGGTCGCAGGGTTTTCCTTGTTCCACGATGGTTTCGTGAACGGCACATTTGTGGAAATGTAGCTTGGTTTTGCTGATAATATGGGTAAGGTCGTCCTTGCTGAGTCCTTGAAAGAGCGGGAGTTGTAAGAGCTTATCGTACGTACTGATTTCCATAGGCATTGGCTTCTCAATTAGTTGTTTTCTTAGACAAAGTTAATGATTTATTGATTCTTTAATCTGGATGGCGGTCAACTTTTATGTTTTTTATTGTTTGTTATTGTCTCCTAATGTTTCTGTACAAAATGCTTGCAGACTGTTTCGCTTTTAGATATATTTGCGCTTCCCCCCAAAAAAGGAGGATACGGACTATGTTTGGAGCATTTGATTTTCAAGAATTTGTAAGTGCATTCGTTGTACTCTTTGCCGTGATTGATATCATCGGTTCAATTCCCATCATTCTGAATCTGAAGGAAAGGGGCGGGGAGTGAATGCCGTGAAAGCAACCAGTATCTCGTTTGCCTTGTTGCTGGGCTTCTTTTATGCCGGTGACATGATGCTGAAACTTTTTCAGGTGGATATCGCTTCGTTTGCGGTCGCAGGGGCTTTTGTCATCTTCCTGCTGTCGTTGGAGATGATTCTGGATGTGGAGATCTTCAAGAACCAAGGACCGATTAAAGAGGCTACCTTGGTGCCTTTGGTGTTTCTGTTGTTGGGGCAGTTCCAGCAGGCTGCACAATGAGGCAATTCCTGAAGGAATTGCTTCCGAGGTATCCCCGGTTTTCTGCCTATCCTGATTGGTGTTCAGCGATAGGCAGGGAGCCGGGGATTATGGTTGGATGATGTATCGTTTCATTCCTTCGGTGTAGTGCACTTCATAGGTTTCGCCGGGTCCGTCGCAGATGAAGTAGGCATTCAGTTCCGGATGTTGGGCGCAGAAGGCCTGTGCCGCTTCCCATCCCATGACCATGAAGGCGGTAGCATAGGCATCGGCCGTGGCGCAGTCTTGGGCCAGTACGGTTGCCGAGAGCAGGCTGTGCTGCACGGGGTAGCCCGTACGGGGGTCGATGGTGTGGGCGTATTTTTTGCCGCCTTTGTAGTAGAAGTTGCGGTAGTTTCCCGAGGTAGCCATACCTACATTGCTGATGGAAAGGATGGTTTGCAGTTCCTGGTTCACCGACAGGGAGTCGTCAATGGGCTTGTTGATGCCGATGCGCCAAGGGTCCATGTGGGGGTTCTTGCCTCGCACCACGACTTCTCCTCCGATGTCGACCATGAAGTTCTGGATGCCTTGGCGTTCCAACAGTCGGGCGACGGCATCCACCCCGAAGCCCTTGGCAATGGCGCTGCAGTCCAGCAGGGTACGGGGGTCTTGTTTGACGACTTGGTTGTTTTCCAGGGCGATTTTCCGGTAGCCGATGGTCTGCAACAGGCTGTCCACGACGAGTGAGTCGACACCGGTGGATTGCTTGAAACCGAATCCCCAGGCATTGACCAACGGGGCTACGGTAATGTCGAAGGCGCCTTGGGTTTCGTTCGAGATGCGTTGTGCCAGTTGGAATACCTGCACGAAGAAGCTGTCCAGTTCGGTGGCTTCGTTGTGGTTCACCCGGGTGATGATCGATTGCGGGTTGAAGGGAGAGAGGGAATGGTCCACTTTCTTCAGTTCCGCTTCGATGGCTCCTTTCAGGTTCTCGTTGCTTTGGTAGGTAATCTTGTAGACAGTGCCGAAGACAAACCCCTGGTCGGTTTGGAAGGGCGGCTGTTTTTGGAGAATGACAATGGTGCCTACAATCAGCAGTACCAGGAAGGGCAATTGCCAAGTCAGTTTTTTAGGGTTCATAAGCGTGCGTGTTAATGGGTGGAAAAACGGATGGTGTTTACGACAGGAACAGGTGTTCTACCAGAATCTTCGTGCCGATCAGAATCAGGATGAGTCCTCCCCATACCTCTACGCGCAAGCGGAAGCGTCGTCCGCAGTACACGCCGATACAGCTGCCCAACAGGGAGAAGAGGAAGGAGGTGACTCCGATGACACCGGCGGGCATCAGTACCTCCTGCAGGGTCTGCATGCCGGTGAAGGCGAAGGTGATGCCTACGGCCAAGGCGTCGATGCTGGTGGCCACGGCCAGGGTCAGCACCACCTTCAACCGGGTGGGGTCGAACGAAGCAGGACCTTCGCTGTGCCAGCCTTCGTGAATCATCCGTCCGCCCAGTAAGACGAGTAGGGCAAAGGCTATCCAATGGTCGTAAGCGACGATCAGGTGGCTGAAACGGCTGGCTACCAACCAGCCTCCCAAAGGCATCAGTCCTTGAAAGAGTCCGAAGAAGAAGGCCATGGTCAGGAAGGTGCGCCCCTGGATGCGGCGCAGCAGAATCCCGCTGGCGATGGATACGGTGAAGCAGTCCATGGCCAGACTTACCGCCAGCAACAGTAGTTCAAGGGTACTCATGACTTAGAAAGGCAGTTTGTAGATGAGACTGTAGGTGACACCCAGGTTGGTGGATTCGTTGGTGCCGTAACCGGGGATGTACCAGGGTTCGGAATTTTCTCCTTTCTTCAGACTGAACTGTGTGCGGTAGCGTACCGACCATCCCATGTAGAACGATTGGTAGACCTTTACTTTCACACCGACCAGGAGTTCGCCCCACGTCACGTTGGTCTTTACATCCTCATAATGGAGGGGCACTTCGGGAGTTCCCCAATTCGGGTCGTGGGCGGCCGGAGCTTCCACATCGTATTTGAAGGAGGTGTAGCCCAAGCGGAATCCTCCGTACAGGAAGCCGGGCAGATAGGGCTTGCGGAAGAAGAAGTTATAGTTCATACCGATGCGGGCGAACGGTGCAGAGGCTTTGTAGTGGATGTTGGTCTCGTCGTCCGTGGTATTGGTGGTGCCATAGCCGATTTCCAATACGGGTACAAAACGGTTCTTCAGGTTCACTTCCACGCTGATTTCCGTGCTGGTATAGTCACCTCCCAGCAGTTTGTTGCCCAAGCCGAAGATGTCTACTCCGAGGGTGGTACCCTGGTAGAAGGGAACTTCCTCTTCCGTGCCTTCCTCTTTCGGGAGGTTGGACGGGGTTCCCTTGGCTGGCATCTGTTTCGCCTGGTCTTTCTGAACCGAGCCTTGGGGGGTCTGTTCTTTCTTTTCCCGTGCTTCCTGTCGGGCCGGGTCTGGTTGGGTTTGGGCCAGGGCCGAGAAGCTGCCCAGCTGGATACTACTGATCAGCGCTAACGATATAATTGATTTTGAAATTCTGCTTTTCTTCATTGGTAATTTCCTTGTTGACAATCTCGATGGATCGCAGGTTATACGTCGTATATTTCACGGTGTCCACTTCGTAGAACATCATGGTTCCGCATTCGATGTTTTGCAGGTAGGGAATGTTCCGGTGCGTAACTACGATGGTGTCGCGCATTTTTTCGGTATAGTGCAATACGTAGGTGGTTTCGTGGGTGTAGCTCAAGGGCAGGCTCAGACTGGTTTCGGCCTTGTTGTACAAGGTCTTGCTGAGGAGCGAGTCCTTCACCAGGCGGTCCTGGATGGTGCCGTCGGGCAGTGTGTCGTGAACGGTTACGTCGGCGATGATGAAACCGGTCACGTCGAAGGCTTCGCTGAACTTGATCGGTCGCTGGGTGGCTTCATCCACAAAGTCGAAATGGGCGAACGACTGCGTGTTGATGGGGCAGGTGTCTTCTTCGCACCCCGTCAGGATGGGGGTCGTCAGCAGCAGTCCGGCCGTCCAAAGGGAGAGGTTTCTCCAAAGTTGGTTTTTTCTCATGGGTTGCTATCTTTGAGTCGGTGCGTCCGGTGGTTCCCGATCGGGGGGCGGACGCACGGGGTTGCTTTTACAGTTCCTTCTCTATTTTATAGTTGTTCCGTTCGGGAGCATTGCGGGCAATGAGTTCGCCGATGAAGCCGGCCAGAAACAGTTGGGTACCCAGGATCATCAGGGTGAGGGACAGGTAGAAGTAGGGCGAGTCCGTGATGAGGATGTAGGGCAGGCCGTGTTCCAGGGCATAGAGCTTGTTGAGGCCGATGCCGATCACGGCCAGGAATCCCAGGATGAACATCATCGAACCCATGAAGCCGAAGAAATGCATGGGCTTGACGCCGAATTTCGACAGGAACCACAGGGTGATGAGGTCGAGGTAGCCGTTGAAGAATCGGTTCAGGCCACCGAACTTGGTTTTGCCGAACTTGCGGGCCTGGTGGTGAACCACCTTCTCGCCGATTTTGGGGAAACCGGCATTTTTGGCCAGGTAGGGGATGTAGCGGTGCATCTCGCCATACACTTCGATGTTCTTCACCACGTCGCGGCGGTAAGCCTTCAGTCCGCAGTTGAAGTCGTGCAGGTTGTGGATGCCCGATACGGCGCGGGCCGTGGCGTTGAAGAGTTTCGTGGGAATGGTCTTCGACAGGGGGTCGTAGCGTTTCTGCTTGTAGCCCGACACCAGGTCGTAGCCGTCCTCGGTAATCATGCGGTACAGTTCGGGAATTTCGTCGGGGCTGTCCTGCAGGTCGGCATCCATGGTGATGACCACGTCGCCCTGGGCTTTTTCGAAGCCGCAGTACAAGGCAGGCGATTTGCCGTAGTTGCGGCGGAACTTGATGCCTTTCACGCAGTCCGACTGGGTGCGCAGTTGTTCGATGACCTGCCAGGAGCGGTCGGTGCTGCCGTCGTTGACGAAAATCACTTCGTAGGTGAAGCCGTGGGCGGTCATCACCCGTTGGATCCATGCGAACAGTTCGGGCAAGGATTCTTCTTCATTATATAAAGGTATAACGACTGATATATCCATAGTTGTTTTTTGATTGATTTTGGATTAAGCTTGAGGGGTGCGTCGCATGACCAGCAGGGCAGTGGGCAAGGCCAGGAACACTCCGTAGAATACGTTCTGTGAAATCAGTTGCAGGGTCAGCTGGATGGGGGTCAGCCCAGCCAGCGTATCGATGGCTTGCGAAAGCTGGTCGAGCGAGGTGAGGGTCTCGGCTTGGGCCAGTCCGCGGAACTGCTCAATCATGTCGCGATAGGTCGCAAAGATGAAGCCTTGGTCCAGGTAGCGGAAATAAATGTAGTGGGTGACGGCTACCAGGATGGAGGCGAACAGGTACATATAGGTCGTGAACAGAAAAGCACGGCCGAAGCTCAGGCTGCCGGCGCAGTCACGTTCGCGGAAACGCTTGGCCAGGAGGTATCCCAGTACGGGCACTCCCAACGTCAGGACCAGGAAGACGAGCTGGAGCAGGGGCATGCGCAACCCCAACGGGAAGAGCATGAACTTGAAGGTCCAGAACAGTCCCATGGCGGTACCATAACGCATGGCACATTCTTGCAAGGTGATTTTTGGATTCGTCATTCTTATCTATTAATACTTCTAAGCATGCAAAAGTACTGCTTTTGGCCGAATACACCCTCTTTTTGGGGCGAAAAATGAGTTTTTTGCACAAAAATCGAAAAAAAACGCCCCAAAGTATTGCAGGTTCCAAAATAATGCCTACCTTTGCACTCGCAAAACAGAAACGGGTAAGTCCTATACGGCCAGCTCCTGATGAATCCTCCAGGGCTTGATCGCAGCAAAGGTAGTCGGTTGTAGCGGCGCGATATAGTAAGCTTACCCACCCGCCTCTTTAGCTCAGTTGGCCAGAGCACGTGATTTGTAATCTCGGGGTCGTTGGTTCGAATCCGACAAGAGGCTCAGAAATCCGACGAGGAGATGAACGAAATACGTTCATCTCCTCTTTTTTTTTGTGCCCGTTTGTGGGGTTTGTTGCCGAAGTATGTGTATCTTTGTCCTACTAAACTTTGATAGCCTCCGGTTGGACCGGAGGGAAACAAACGAGATATTCAAAAGACGTATGACTGCATCACAACAAGCAACCATGGCGGCGCAACTGGCGCCCCGGCAGCTTCCCGAAGCTTGCCGCCCGGAGGTGAAGGACCTCTTGAAGGAAATCTACGGATACGACGAATTCCGTAGCCTGGAAGTATATGACGACTTGTCGAAGGGCAAGGGCAAGATACAACTGTCGCAGGGACAGCTCATCGAGGAGGTGATCCGTGAGGCGGAAAAGGGACTGGTCGCCGGAAATGAAGTGCATAACCTGATGATCACCGCTCCTACCGGTGCGGGAAAGTCCTTGCTGTTCCAGTTGCCTGCCATCTACCTGGGTCGCGAAAAAGGCCTGCTCACCTTGGTGGTATCGCCCCTGAAGGCGTTGATTACCGATCAGGTGGAAGCGCTGCAGGACCTGGGCTACGAACGGGTGGCCTATGCTTCGTCCGACCTTTCGCCCGAACAGAAAAACGAGGTGTACCGCCAGGTACGCGAAGGGGAAATCGACCTCTTCTACCTTTCTCCCGAACTTTTGCTGGCTTACGATATCCGTCACTTCGTGGGCGACCGCCGCATCGGTATGGTGGTGGTCGACGAAGCGCATACGGTCACCACCTGGGGGAAGGAGTTCCGTGTGGACTACTGGTTCCTGGGACGTCACCTCGAGTCGCTGAAAACCTCGCTGGGCTATGCGTTTCCCATCTTTGCCCTCACCGCGACGGCGGTCTGGAATCCGGCCGGCGGCAACGACATGGTGTTCGATACCATCCGCTCGCTGCACCTGGCCCCCTGTGTGCTCTATGTGGGTACGGTGAAGCGCGCCAACATCGGCTTCGACATCCGTGCCCTGGAAATCGAAGAAGGGGAGACGTACGACAAGGCCAAGCAGCGCACCATCTCGGCCCGCGTGGAGGATTTCCTCGACGGTCACAAGACCATCATCTACTATCCCTTTGCCGGCGGCATCGACGTACGGCTGAAGACGTGGGTGCAGACCTGCAACTGGCATTGGGTGGCTTCCTACTACGGCAAGAAGGACAAGGCACAGAAGGCCGAAATCATCCAGGACTTCCGCGAAGGCGACAAGAAAATCATCGTGGCTACCAAGGCCTTCGGGATGGGGGTCGACATCAGCGACATCGACCGCGTGTATCACGTGGCGCCTTCGAGCACCTTTGTGGACTACATCCAGGAAATCGGTCGTGCCGCCCGTGACAAGCGTATCCAGGGGGTGGCGGTGACTGACTTCTGCGAACGTGACTTCTATTACATGAAACGCCTGCACGGGGCCAGCTCCATCTCGCAAAACCAGTTGAACCTGATGCTGAAGAAGCTGTGGGAGGTGTATCAGATGAAAGGTTGCCAACCCGAAATGCAGGTGTCGCTGTCCGATTTCGAGTTTGCCGTGAAACTGCCGCGCAAGAAAAACAAACTGGAATACGAAGCCGACCTGGAACAGGTGGTGAAGACGGCTCTGCTGTGGGTGGAGGAGGACTTGGCCGAACATTACGGCGGTGCTCCGCTTGACATCCGTTCGCAGACACTCTTTACCGACGGTTATGTGCAGGAGAAGACGGGCGACGCGGCTTTCCGGGCCCGTTATGCCGACTATCTGACACCGGTGGAAGGCACCGAAGGGGTGTTCCGTGTCACCTTCGAACGGTTGTGGGAAAGCTGCTTCTCGGAGATGGGCTACCGCGAGTTCAAGCGTGCCCTCTACAACGGTACGCTGTTCGACGGCGTTCGTGCAGCGGCTGTCGGCAAGCATGAGGTTCTGCTGAAGGAGGATGCGGCCGACATCAGCGACCGCCTGGCCCGTCTGCTCAAGAGCCTGCGCGACCTGCTCACCGTGAGTCTGTACGGCAACAAGGGACGCTTCGAGGAAGACGACCTGCGCAAGGTCTTTGCTGCCTACGATATGGATGTTCCCTCGGCCAAGCGTTTCATCACCTCGCTGCTCGAGTCGCGGGTGGAAGAGGGCCGCAGCGTCAGCTACATCAGCAGTCAGAAGAAGAAGGACGAAGATACCCTGGTGTTTACCGTGACCCGCGGTTTCGACCTCCTGCTGCAGCGCTATCAGAAGCTTTGTACGCAGCGCATCACGGGCGCGAAGGGCGACCGGCTGCTGTTCTACGTGACGCCGTTCTCCGACCTGAACATGCTGCTCAACTTGCTGTCGATGTTGCGTCTGGTCGACTTTACGGTCGAAGGCGGGGTACCTTCGGTATCGGTGCGGGTGAACCAACCCGAAGCCTTGCAACAGGAAGCGGAAGGCAACGCTTACATGAACCGGGTGCTCGAGAACAACGAGCGCATTTTCCAACAGCAAATCGAACTCTTCCGTCTCTTCTTCGGTCAGACGAAGCTTACCGACGAAGAACGCTGGGAATTTATCGAAGATTACTTTACCGGCATGAGCCTGGAACAGTTGCAGGCCAAGTACGGTGGATAAAGGAAACTGACATGCAGGAAAAAGAGGAGGCAGCCGGTGGACCGGCGCCTCCTGAGACCATGAGCCAACTGCTCCTCTGTCCGGTCATCCAGACCCGACGGAGGGGCGGTTGCTTCGTGAAAGGCTTTGGGGAAGAGACAATCCGCTATGCTTCCGTACGGTAAAAGGTGCGAGTCGGGAGCCTTTTTTCAATTCACGGTGTGGTTTCATCAGTTCACGGCGTGGTTTCATCAATCCACGGTGTGGTTTCATCAGTCCACGGTGTGAACTGACTATACTGTTCCCTCTATCCGGATAAACCGTTTGCGGATGCAACGTTTGGCAGATGCGGCGTTTGGCTTTTATCGGGCATCCTTTTTCAGTCGCCATTGTTCCGGGAGCCTCTTTCCCTATTGCAAATTTTGAAACGGGGGATAAAGTATACATACAGAAAGGGAAGTACTACCCATTGGGGAATTGAAAAAAAGAAAATGATTCGTAGACCGAACGCAAGTGAGGTTTCCCCGTCAGGGGAATAAAATCCGGATGGAATAATGTCTGGTTTGAGGTCGCTCACCTGTTTGCTTGCCGGGCAGCGCTTGGAGGGGTCGAACGTTTTCATTACGGCTCCGGTCAAAGGGGTTGCGTGAAGGCTTCAGCCAAAGCGGGAAAACACGGGGATGAAACACCTCGTTTTTCTACCATTGCGCTCCCGCTCTTTCCGCTTTTTTGCCTTCCTTTGCGAAAAATACGGCGGTTTCTTTCCTTATCTTCAATTTAAATATTACTTTTGCGAAAGTTTTGTAATGCTGAGTTAGCAAAAATGACCGATATAATCAAACATCGTGGTATTGTGGAAAACATCAAAGGCACCCATCTGCAAGTGCGGATTGTGCAGACCTCGGCCTGCTCGGCCTGCAGTGTGAAAGGACACTGCAATGCTTCGGAGAGCAAAGAAAAGCTGATAGATGTTTTTGATGTACAGGCATCTTCTTACCGGGTTGGTGAGGAGGTGATGCTGTGTGGTTCGACTTCCATGGGGATGCAGGCTGTATGGTTGGCCTTCGGCGTCCCCTTTTTGGTGTTGCTGGCAGCCTTGTTTGCAGCCATGCAGCTGACGGGTGGCAACGAATTGCAGTCGGCCTTGGTGGCCCTGTGTGCGTTGGTCCCTTATTATGCGTTGGTCTATTGGAATCGCGACCGGTTGAGCCGGAAGTTCACGTTTGCGATAGAACCCATCCTGCAAGGAAACTAATAAAAACATTAATTCAATAACTAACTAAAACTTATGGATTTAATTCTGGTTGCAGTGATTTCGTTGGGCGCGATTGGCTTGATTGCCGCCGTAATCTTGTACGTTGCCTCCAAGAAGTTTGCTGTGTATGAAGATCCGCGAATTGCCCAGGTGAGTGAAGTGCTTCCCCAGGCGAACTGCGGTGGATGTGGTTATCCGGGTTGTTCCGGTTTTGCCGGCGCCTGTGTCAAGGCGGCCGATGCCGGTTCATTGGAAGGTAAACTGTGTCCGGTAGGCGGCGCTCCGGTAATGGAGAAAGTGGCTGCCATCTTGGGAATGGAAGCCGTGGCTGCCGAACCGAAGGTTGCGGTAGTGAGATGTAACGGCAGTTGCGAAAACCGTCCGCGTACTTCACAGTACGACGGGGCCAAGTCGTGTGCCATTGCGCATGCTACCTACGGAGGCGAAACAGGCTGTACGTTTGGCTGTCTGGGCTGTGGCGACTGTGTGACTGCCTGTCCGTTCGACGCCATCCACATGAACCCCGAAACCGGTCTGCCCGAAGTGGACGAAGCCAAGTGTACCGCTTGTGGCGCTTGTAGCAAGGCTTGTCCACGCAAGATCATCGAAATCCGTCCGAAGGGCAAGAACAACCGCCGCATGGTGGTGATGTGTGTCAACAAGGACAAGGGCGCCGTAGCCAACAAGGCTTGCAAGTCGAGCTGTATCGGCTGTGGCAAGTGTGTCAAGGTTTGTCCGTTCGAAGCCATCACGCTGGAAAACAACCTGGCTTATATCGACCCGGCCAAGTGTAAGTCGTGCCGCAAGTGCGAACTGGAATGTCCGAAGGGCGCTATCCATGCCATCAACTTCCCGCCGCGTAAGCCGAAGACCGACGCTCCTGCTGCCGCTGCCAAACCGGCTGCTGCCAAGCCTGCTGCGCCGAAAGCAGAAGCTCCCGTTGCCGGCAAACCCGCTGCTGCTCCGGCTGAAGCCGTAAAGCCTGCCGCTCCGAAGGCTGATGCCCCGAAAGCTCCGAAGGCTGATGCTCCGAAGGTAGAAACTCCGAAGGTAGAAACTCCGAAAGCTCCGAAGCCCGAAGCTCCGCAAGCAGCTGCTCCGAAAGCAGAAGCGTAAAGTGCCGAGAAAAGTTCAATCAAGTAAGTAAAATTAAAAAGATATAACAGTGAAGACATTTAGTATTGGTGGAGTTCATCCAGCAGAAAATAAATTGTCAGCAGGCAAAGCCATCGAGACCCTTGCGCTTCCCAAGCAGGCGGTTTTCCCTTTGTCGCAGCACATCGGTGCGCCGGCTACTCCTATCGTCAAGAAGGGCGACGTGGTGAAGGTGGGTACCAAGATTGCTGAGGCCGGAGGCTTTGTTTCTGCCGCTATCTTCTCGTCTGTATCCGGTAAGGTGAACAAGGTGGATGCGGTCATCGACGCCAGCGGTTACCGCAAGCCGGCCATTTTCATCGATGTGGAAGGGGACGAATGGGAAGAATCCATTGACCGTAGTACAAACCTGGTGAAGGAGTGCAACCTGACCCCCGAAGAAATCGTTGCCAAAGTGAAGAACGCGGGCGTCGTGGGGATGGGGGGTGCCTGTTTCCCCACACACGTGAAGCTGTCGCCTCCTCCCGGATGCAAGGCCGAATGTGTCATCATCAATGCCGTGGAATGTGAACCGTACCTGACGGCCGACCACCGCTTGATGCTGGAAAAGGCCGACGAAATCCTGGTGGGTGTCTCTATCCTGATGAAGGCAGCCAAGGTGGACCGCGGTTACATCGGTATCGAAAACAACAAGCCGGATGCCATCCAACTGATGACGCAGAAGGCCTGCCAATATCCGGGCATCGAAGTGGTGCCCCTGCAGGTGAAGTATCCGCAAGGCGGTGAAAAGCAGTTGATTGACGCCGTAATCGGTCGTCAGGTGCCCGCGCCTCCTGCCATCCCTATCCATGTAGGTGCCGTGGTGCAGAACGTGGGTACTGCCTATGCCGTGTACGAAGCTGTGCAGAAGAACAAGCCGTTGTTCGAACGCGTGGTGACCGTGACCGGTAAGTCGCTGAAGAACCCGTCGAACTTCCTCACCCGTATGGGTACACCGATGAGCCAGCTCATCGATGCAGCCGGCGGTCTGCCCGAAGATACCGGTAAGGTAATCGGTGGCGGTCCGATGATGGGTAAGGCGTTGGTGAACACCGAAGTGCCTATCTGCAAGGGTAGCTCGGGCGTGCTCATCATGAACGACAAGGAAGCGGCCCGTGCGGAAGCCCAGCCCTGTATCCGTTGTGCCAAGTGTGTGAGCGCCTGTCCGATGGGACTGGAACCCTACCTGCTGGCTACCGTATCGGCCCACAAGGATTGGGAGAGAGTAGAAAAAGAAGATATCATGTCGTGCATCGAATGCGGTTCTTGTCAGTTCACCTGTCCGTCGCATCGTCCTATGCTGGACTACATCCGCTTGGGTAAGGCTACCGTAGGCGGCATCATCCGCGCACGCAATGCTAAAAAATAAGAAAGTATGGCTAAGAATTTAATCGTATCCTTATCGCCCCACGTCCATAGCGGTGACAGCGTACAGAAGAACATGTACGGTGTGCTCATCGCCCTGCTGCCGGCCCTGCTGGTTTCGCTCTACATGTTCGGACTGGGTGCCTTGGTGGTGACCCTGACCTCGGTTGCTGCCTGTGTATGCTTCGAATGGGCTATTACCAAGTTCATCCTGAAGAGAGAACACACAACTATCGGCGACGGTTCAGCAATCCTGACCGGTGTGCTGCTGGCTTTCAACCTGCCGTCGAACCTTCCGCTGTGGATCATCGTCATCGGTGCGCTGGTGGCTATCGGCGTGGGTAAGATGACGTTCGGGGGGCTGGGTTGCAACCCGTTCAACCCGGCGCTGGTGGGACGTATCTTCCTGTTGATTTCGTTCCCCGTACAGATGACTTCCTGGCCCACCGTACAGCAGTGGACCAGCTATACCGACGCGGCTACCGGTGCCACTCCGCTGGCGCTGATGAAGGCAGCCGTGAAAGGTGACGCATCGGCACTGCAGCAGTTGCCCGACACGCTGAGCCTGTTCCTGGGTAACAACCCCGGTTCGCTGGGTGAAGTGAGTGCCCTGGCGCTGTTGCTCGGTCTGGGTTACATGCTGTGGAAGAAGATCATCAGCTGGCACATTCCGGTGTCTATCCTGGTCACTGTCTTCGTGTTCAGTTCGCTGATGCACCTGGTTGATCCGCAGGTCTATGCCGACGGTTTCACCCACCTGTTCACCGGTGGTCTGATGCTGGGTGCCATCTTCATGGCAACCGACTATGTCACTTCACCGATGACCCACAAGGGTATGCTCATCTACGGTGTATCGATCGGTTTCCTCACCGTGGTGATCCGTCTGTTCGGTGCCTATCCGGAAGGTATGTCATTCGCGATTTTCATCATGAATGCCTTCACTCCGTTGATTAACAACTATTGCAAACCTAAAAGATTCGGGGAGGTGAAGAAATGAAAAAGCTAGAATCCTCATTGAAGAATATGGCCCTCGTGCTGACCGGTGTGACGGTCCTGGCCGGTGCCCTGTTGGGTTATGTCAACGAACTGACCAAGGGTCCCATCGCCGAGGCCAATGCCAAGGCACTGAGTGACGCCATCGCCATCGTGGTTCCGGGCTTCGACAACAATCCGGCCGAACAACCCGAAACCGTGGAACTGGCAGGTGTGAGCTACAAGATTTACAAGGCTACCAAGGGTGGCGAATTCATCGGTGCAGCCGTGGAATCGACAGCCGGCGGCTTCGGCGGTACGCTGAAGGTGCTCGTGGGCTTCGACAAGGAAGGCAACATCATCGACTACTCGCTGCTGAGCCATGCCGAAACTCCGGGTCTGGGCTCGAAGGCAGCCGACTGGTTCAAGAAAGGCCAGAAGGGCGACATTACCGGCAAGAACCCCGGTGTGAAAGCCTTGACTGTGAGCAAGGACGGTGGGGAAGTGGATGCCATCACGGCTTCTACCATCACCTCGCGTGCTTTCCTGGTAGCGGTGAACAACGCTTTTGCGGCTTACAAGGGTCAGCAGGTCGATGGTACCAGCGGTGCTACCCAGCAGGCTGCTGCAGCACCCGCTGCTGAAGAAGCGCCGGCAGCCGAAGCAGCGGCTCCGGGCGCTTGCGACCAGTGTCCCAGTAAAGATTGTCAAACCAAGTAAAGAAAGGAGCAAACTATGAATAATTTGAAAGTATTGATGAACGGGATTGTCAAAGAGAATCCTACGTTTGTACTCCTTCTGGGTATGTGTCCTACGTTGGGTACGACTTCTTCGGCCATCAACGGTATGGGGATGGGGTTGGCCACCATGTTCGTGCTCATCTGCTCGAACGTCGTGATCTCTTCCATCAAGAACCTGATTCCCGACATGGTGCGTATCCCGTCGTTCATTGTGGTTATCGCCTCGTTCGTGACCCTGCTGCAGATGATCATGCAGGCCTATGTACCGGCGCTGTACGCTACGCTGGGTCTGTTCATCCCCTTGATTGTGGTGAACTGTATCCTGTTGGGCCGTGCCGAAGCCTTCGCTGCCAAGAACGGTCCGGTATCGTCGTTCTTCGACGGACTGGGTATGGGCTTGGGCTTTACCATCGCCCTGACACTGCTGGGTGGTATCCGTGAATTCCTGGGTACCGGTAAGCTGTTTGATGTAGCCATCCTGCCCGAAGAATACGGTATGCTGGTATTTGTGCTGGCACCGGGTGCCTTCATCGCCCTGGGTTACCTGATTGCGATTGTGAACAAACTGAAGAAAGCATAACCCCGTAAAAACAAAAGAATATGGAATATATACTGATATTTATTACCGCTATCTTTGTGAACAACGTGGTGTTGTCACAGTTCTTGGGTATCTGTCCGTTCCTGGGCGTATCCAAGAAGGTTGAAACCGCTACGGGTATGGGTGCGGCCGTTGCTTTCGTGTTGACAATCGCAACGATTGTGACCTACCTGATCCAGAAATTCGTGCTCGACGCTTTCGGCTTGGAATACCTGCAGACCATCGCCTTCATCCTGGTCATTGCCGCTTTGGTACAGATGGTGGAAATCATCCTGAAGAAGGTATCGCCTGCGCTGTATCAGGCACTGGGTGTGTTCCTGCCGTTGATTACGACCAACTGCTGTATCCTGGGTGTGGCCATCCTGGTCATCCAGAATGACTTCGACTTGCTCACCGGTGTGGTTTACGCCTTTTCTACCGCCCTCGGTTTTGCCCTGGCGCTGATCCTGTTTGCCGGTATCCGCGAACAGCTCAGTTTGGTGAACATCCCGAAAGGCATGCAAGGCATGTCCATCGCCCTGATCACCGCCGGCTTGCTGGCCATGGCCTTCATGGGCTTCTCGGGTGTAGACAAAGGCTTGGCCGTCTTGTTTGGCATTGAGTAATCGGAGTCTGTCGGTAGACTTGAGCCGACATTTTTCCAGAGAAACCAAAGAAATACTTGATAAAAGAGTCCGGAGCTTAGCTTCGGACTTTTTTATGGAAAGAAATCAAATGTTTTTTCTCTTTATTCAAATATTATTTTTATTTTTGCAGATAGAATTAATAGAGAGTTGAAATGGCTATGACCTTGATTGTACTCGCAGCCACTATGGGGAACAAATATGGTGGATTGAAACAGCTGGAGGGAATAGGTCCTAATGGTGAAACAATATTGGATTTTTCCATATACGATGCTGTCAGAGTCGGATTTAATAAGATTGTATTTGTCATCAGCCGGCATTTTGAAGAAGAGTTCAAAAAGTTGGTGTCTGGGAAATACGAGCATGTGGTGGAGGTGGAATACGTCTACCAGGATGTAGAGACGATTCCTGCGGAAAAGCGGAATCCGAAGCGTAAGGCATTGTACGGCTCTGTACGGGCGGTATTGATGGGACGCAACTTGATTGACGCTCCTTTTGGCGTGATCAATGCGGTGAACTTCTATCAGCGTGAAAGTTTCGAGTTGCTCTATCAGCATCTGTTGAAGTTGCGTGAAGCCGACTACTATGGTGTCAATGTGTGCTATCGCTTGTGCAATGTGCTGGCCGAAAGTGGGGGAGTGACCCGTGGCATCTGTGAAGTGGACGAAGAGGGCTTTCTGCAGTCAGTCACCGACCGTCACGATGTGGAACGCATCAGCGGCAATCCCATGTATCCCAATGAGGTCCACAAATGGGTGGATTTGGATGAAAACAGCCTGGTTTCCATGAATATGTGGGGCTTCCGTCCTGAAGTGTTCGATGAAATGCAGACCGCTTTCGACCGATTCCTGGACGAACAGGGAATGGATATGAAAGCCCATTATTCCATACCGGCTTTCATGAACGAACGTATCGTGGAAGGAAAACGGGTGAAGGTGGTGGAAACACCGGCCCGATGGATGGGATTGGTTTCCCATGATGACAAGATACAGTCGGTATTGCGTATCAACGAAATGATTCGGAAAGGTGTATACCCGTCCAAACTGTTTTGACTCTATGACGCGTGAAAACTACGACTTATACAATTGAACCTATAAACGAATGAAATAAAGATATTATGAAACAAAGAATTTTAGTAACAGGTGGAACCGGTTATATCGGTTCTCATACCGTGGTTGAACTGCAGAACAGCGGATACGAAGTGGTTATTGTGGACAACTTGTCGAACTCGAGTGCAGACGTTGTAGATAACATTGAAAAGGTTTCGGGTATCCGTCCTGCGTTTGAAAAGCTGGATTGCTTGGATTATGAAGGTATGGACAAGCTGTTTACTAAATACCCCGGCATCAAAGGTATTATCCATTTTGCAGCCAGCAAGGCTGTCGGTGAATCGGTTCAGAAACCGTTGCTGTACTACCGCAATAACTTGGTATCGCTGATCAACTTGCTCGAACTGATGCCGAAGCATGGAGTGGAAGGTATTATCTTCTCTTCTTCTTGTACCGTTTACGGTCAGCCCGACATTCTGCCCGTTACCGAGGAAGCTCCGATCAAGAAGGCTGAATCGCCTTATGGCAACACCAAGCAGATCAACGAAGAAATTATCCGCGATACGGTAGCTTCAGGTGCTCCGATCCATGCTGTCATGCTGCGTTACTTCAATCCGATCGGTGCACATCCCAGTGCCTTGATTGGTGAATTGCCCAACGGTGTTCCTCAAAACCTGCTTCCGTATGTTACCCAGACAGCCATGGGTATCCGTGAAAAGCTGAGTGTATTCGGTGATGATTATGATACTCCCGACGGTTCTTGTATCCGCGACTACATCTATGTAGTGGATTTGGCCAAGGCTCACGTCATCGCTATGGACCGTATCCTGAACCACAAGCAGAAAGATACTGTCGAAGTGTTCAATATCGGTACAGGCCGTGGTGTTTCTGTATTGGAACTCATCACTACTTTTGAAAAGGCTACCGGCGTGAAATTGAACTATCAGATTGTAGGCCGTCGTGCAGGTGATATCGAAAAGGTATGGGCGAACCCCGACTATGCCAACCAGGAATTGGGTTGGAAGGCGGAAGCCAACCTGGAAGATACCTTGAAGTCTGCTTGGAACTGGCAGCTCAAATTGAGAGAACGCGGTATCCAATAAGAAAAAAGAACGATCTGTAGAAATCGAAAAGAATACTGCAAGCATTGAAATTCCATCCTTTTTTTAATAAATAGGATATTCTGACTGGAATTAATCGCTTTTGATGAACAAAAACGCAGTTTTTGCGTTTTTATGAATGCAGATGACCTGATGCTCCTAAGGATATGTGAATACCCTGACAGAGACGAAGATGTTTCCGTGATTCATCGGGCAGGTTATCATAATTGCATAGTAGTTTTGTCGTGTTTTATTTTGTGTTTGTGTTGTGGCTGTCTTCCGACGCGAGTCGGGGGACAGCTTTTTTTGGTACCGATTAAAAATAATCTGCTTTTCTGACTCACTCATTCATTCTTTTTGTAATTTTGCAGGTAATTATGATTTGCAACCGAATATTAAAGAATGAAATCACATGGAGTCAGTATTTATCACGACGCGTAAGCAGCGTATTATGCGCGAACTGCGGGATTATCTGATCATTGCGCTCGGCATGGTCATGTATGCGGTGGGATGGACCGTCTTTTTGTTGCCCAATGACCTTCCTTCGGGAGCGGTGCCGGGTATTGCTTCAATTGTCTACTGGGGAACGGGATTGCCGGTTCAGTATACGTATCTGACCATCAACGGTATCCTGATTATTCTTTCATTGATTATTTTGGGATGGAAGTTCAGTGTCAAGACCATCTATGCGGTGGGTGTTTTGAGCTTCATTCTACCCATTATCCAGGATTTGACCGGTGGACAGTCCATTATCCACAACCAGCCGTTCATGGCTTGTGTGTTGGGGGCTTTCTTCTGCGGGGGTGGAATTGGTGTAGCCTTTACGGCCAACGGAAGTACCGGAGGTACGGATATCATTGCCGCCATCGTCAACAAGTACCGTGACATCACGTTGGGACGGGTCATTCTGATGTGCGACCTGGTCATCATTTCTTCCAGCTATTTTGTTCTGCACAACTGGGAAAAGGTGGTCTACGGGTATGTGGTGCTGTTTATTTCCAGTTTTGTCCTGGACCAGGTAGTGAACAGTGCGCGCCAGTCGGTGCAGTTTTTCATTATCTCGAAGCGTTACCAGGAAATCGGACATCGTATCAATAAGGACCTGCATCGGGGGGTTACCTTTCTGGATGGGGTCGGTTGCTACACCGGTGCCGATGTGAAGATGATGTTCGTCTTGGCCAAGAAACGTGAATCCACGACCATCTTCCGACTCATCAAAGATATAGACCCGGATGCTTTTGTCTCGCAAAGTGCGGTAATCGGAGTATTCGGTGAAGGATTCGATCGTATCAAAGTGAAATAGTTCTCTGAAAAAGGCATCCCATCGGGATGCCTTTTTTACGTAAAGTCAGCAGCTTTTACGTTCTTTACGCTCTTTCAGTGACGGGAGTTTACAATGTGTTAACACATCGCGCTAAAACCACCCTTTCTCACCCGTTGTTTTTTCTATGAAAATTATTTCGAAATAAATTTTGTTATCAAATGGTTAGTTTATACCTTTGCTGTATATCAACAAAATCTTTTAACTGAAAAATCAAATCGAATCATGGAAACAAAACAAAATGCCACTCGCGTAGAAAGCGACCTGATTGGTGCGCGCGAGATCCCCGCCAGTGCTTTGTATGGCGTTCAGACTTTAAGAGGTCTGGAAAACTTCCCGATCAGCAAATTTCACCTCAACGAATATCCGCTTTTCATCCATGGTTTGGCCATCACGAAGATGGCTGCTGCCAAGGCTAACTTCGAACTGGGTCTGTTGACTCCCGAACAGAAGGACGCTATCGTGCAGGCTTGCCAGGAAATTTTGGACGGACAGCATCACGACCAGTTCCCCGTCGACATGATTCAAGGGGGAGCCGGTACTTCTACCAACATGAATGCCAATGAAGTGATTGCCAACCGTGCCCTGGAAATCATGGGTCACGAACGCGGCGAATACACTTACTGCTCACCGAACGACCACGTGAACTGCTCACAGTCTACCAACGACGCTTATCCTACCGCTATCCACGTAGGTTTGTATTATTCTCACCAGCGTTTCCTGCCGCATTACGAAAAGCTGATTGCGGCTTTCCGTCAGAAAGGACAGGAATTTGCCCACATCATCAAGATGGGCCGTACGCAGTTGGAAGATGCAGTTCCCATGACCTTGGGTCAGACATTCAACGGCTTTGCCAGCATCCTGCAGGATGAAATCAAGCACTTGAACGAAGCGGCTGCCGACTTCCTGACGGTAAACATGGGTGCTACTGCCATCGGTACCGGTATCTGTGCCGAACCGGGCTATGCTGAAAAGTGTGTGGCTGCCATGCGTGAAATCACCGGTCTCGACTTCCAGTTGTCGGCCGACCTGGTGGGTGCTACCTCGGATACTTCTTGTATGGTAGGCTATGCTGCTGCCTTGAAGCGTGTTGCTGTGAAGATGAACAAGATCTGTAACGACCTGCGTCTGTTGGCCAGTGGTCCGCGTTGCGGCTTGGAAGAATTCAACCTGCCGGCTATGCAGCCCGGTTCTTCCATCATGCCGGGTAAGGTGAATCCGGTTATTCCGGAAGTGATGAACCAGATCTGCTACAAGGTGATGGGTAACGAATTGTGTGTAACCATGGCAGGCGATGCTGCTCAGATGGAATTGAATGCAATGGAACCGGTGATGGCTCAGTGCTGCTTCGAATCGGTTGACCTGATGATTAACGGTTTCGAAACTTTGCGCACCCGTTGCGTGGAAGGCATCACAGCCAACGAAGAACACTGCCGCCTGAACGTACACAACAGTATCGGTGTGGTGACAGCCTTGAACCCGGTCATCGGTTACAAGAACTCGACCAAGATTGCGAAGGAAGCTTTGGCTACCGGTCGCAGTGTGTATGACCTGGTATTGGAACACGGCATCTTGAGCAAGGAAGAACTCGATACCATCTTGAGTCCCGAAAATATGCTGAAGCCGGTGAAACTGGATATCAAGCCGAGAAGATAAGTCGGCAGCTGACGTTCGCTCCTTGAGCGAACCGACACTGGCGAACCGATAGAACAATCCCCCTGCAGCCCAGATGATGAATGGTGCGGCAGGGGGATTTTTTCGATTGTCACGGAGAGTTCCGATGGGATACGCACGCCAACCGAGGAGGTCTCGGAAGGAGACGGATGCTTCGCCCCCTTCCGAAGGCGAAGCGAAACAGCCGTTTATCTACCTCCGGCAGGCAGATGCTTCAGCCAATAGTCGGCCATGCTCTTGCGCAGGTGATACGTGGTGCCCTGACCTTCGTAGATGCCATGCGAACGCATCGGGTAGGACAGCTGCAGGAAGAGCTTGCCGTGGCGTACCAGTTCGTTGACCAGCATTTCGCAGCTCTGGTAGTGTACGTTGTCGTCGCCTGTGCCGTGAATCAGCAGCAGGTTACCCTTCAGACCTTCCACATAAGTGATGGGCGATCCCTTGCGGTAGCCTTCCGGATTGTTTTGCGGCGTGTTCATGTAGCGTTCCTGGTAGATGGTATCGTACAGCCGTTGGTCGGCTACGAACGCCACGGCGATGCCCGTATGGAACACGTCCGGATAGCGGAACATGCAGTTCAGCGTCTGGCTGCCGCCGCCGCTCCAACCGGTGATGCCCACGCGGCTCAGGTCGATGAACGGATACTGGCGTCCCAGGTCCTGGATGCCCCGTGCCTGGTCTTCGCTGGCAAACGTACCCACTTCGCCGTAGATGCATTTGCGCCATTCCCGACCACGGGGAGCACGGGCACCGCGGTTTTCGATGCTCACCACGATGTAGCCCTGGTTGGCCAGGTATTGGTGCCACAGGTTGCCGCCGCCCCATACGTCCTGTACGGTAGCGTTGGCCGGTTCGCCATACACGTCGATGATGACCGGATATTTCTTGTTCGGGTCGAAGTTCACCGGCTTGATCATCCATGCATCCAGTTCCAGTTCGCCCGAGCGGGTCTTGACAAATTCCTTCGGTTGCAGTCCCAGCGCTTCGTACTGTTCCTTGGCTTTGGCATTGTCGGTGATGAGGCGCACTTGCTTGTGGGCAGGGAAGGACACCATGTCGATGACCGGCGGAGTCACGGCATTGCTGAAGGTATGTACCGCCCATTTGCCGCTGGGCGACATGTTGTAGCGGTGCTGTCCGGCCTGGTCGATGGGGCTCAGTCGTTTCACGTCGCCCTTGCCGAACAGCTTCGCCTGGTACAGATAGCGCTGCGTGTAGTTGTCGGGCGAGGCGATGAAGTACACCAGTCCCTTCTTCACGTCGGCTCCCACTTCTTCGATGAAGTCGAAGTCACCTTTCGTGATGGGCGCGATTTCCTGTCCGTCGCGGCTCACGCGGTACAGGTGCCGCCAGCCGTCGCGTTCGCTTTCCCAGGTGAAGTATTGGTTGCCTTTCAGCCAGCGCACGTTGTCGTTGGTGTCGAGCCACGCATCGTCGCGGTCGGTAAAGATATTCTGCGGTTCACCGCCTCCGATGGCAGCTACCCACACCTTGTTGGTGTTTTGGGCCCGGTTCATCTGTTGGATGAAGAGTTCGTTGGTACCGGGGATGAACTCCATGCGCGGGATGTAGTGGTTGCGCGGGTCGCCGGGCAAGGGAATCCAGGTGGTAGCTCCACCGTCGGCCGATACGTAGCCCACCTTGACGGCCGAGTTGGTGGTGCCGGCCTTCGGATAGGGGAAGCGTTGGATGGTAGGGTAGAGCGAGTCGACGTTGTTGATGATGTCGAACCAGCCGGTGCCCTTTGTGTCGCTTTGCCAGTAGGCGATGTATTTTCCGTCGGCACTCCAGCGGAAACCGTCGCGGCAGTTGAATTCTTCTTCGTAGACCCAATCGAAGGTTCCGTTCACGATTTCATCGGTTCCGTCGGTGGTCACCTGCTTGCGTTCGCCGTTGGTCAGGTTTTCCACATAGATGTTGTTGCGCGATACGTAGGCCACGCGGTCGCTCTGCGGTGAGAACTTGGCAAACATCAGGCTGGCTTCGGGCAGTCCTTTTCCCATTTGCTGCAGTTTGCCTTCGGGCAGACTCAGTACCCAGTAGTCGCCTCGGGTGTCATAGCGCCAGACACGGCGGGTATTGGTATAGATCAGCACTTTCGAGTGGTCGTCGCTGAAGACGAAGTCGCGCACACGCAGGGTCTTGCCTGTTTCGGGATTGACCAGCATGTGGGAAGGGATGAGCACCTCCTTGGCATTGTCTTTGGCACGATAGGCATTGATTTCATAGGCACCTTCGGCATTGCGCTCAATCTTGGAATAGCGTTCGCCATCGGGCATCCAGTTCACGTAACCGCCTCCTTGGGTCTGGATCAGTCCTCCATAGACCGCTTCTTCCAGCGTCGGGATGTGTTGGGCGAAGCTGTGTGCCTGGAAGCACAGGCAGCACACGGCTGCCAGCAAAAAGTTTTTCTTGTTCATCATAGGGTTGGTTTGTTAAGGTAAATAGAACAGGCACCCAACCGGAAAATTGGGCGCCTGTCTAGGGAAATAGGGTTCAGGGTTTATCGAATGCCCAGTTTCTTTTTGATATCCTTGGGAAGGGCATCTTTGTGTACCATGATATAGACGGTCTTGGCACGTACATAGCTTTCCGACATGTTCAGGTAGCCGCCAAACTTGTTGCGTTCGGTGCCCCAAGAGTTCTTGGTGATGTAGTACTTGGTGCCGTTTTGGTCCTTGACGATGCCGGTAAGGTGCATCAGGTGGTCGTCGGTTGTCTTGAACGATTCATAGCCGGCCTGGCGTACTTCGGGAGTCACTTCCACTTCGGGACAGGGCTTTTCAAACTTGAAGGCTTCTTCGAGCATCTCCTTCTGTTCCTCACGGTTCAGTTTCTCGAAGCGGGCGCGGTCGGTACCCGACAGGTCTTCCACCTTTTTCAGTACCGGGTTGATGGCCACTCCGTTCTTGAACGAGAAGCCCTTTTCGCTCACGTCGCCATCCCAGCATACGGTATAGCCGTTCATCAAGGCATGGTCGGTCACCTGCATCAGTTCGTCCAGGGGCAGGTTGTACATCCGTTCGTTTTCCCAGTTGTCGGGCACTTCGGGCGCAAACATTTCGTAGTAGGGCTTATGGGTGAAGCTGGTCAGTTCCACATAGTCGTCCATGTTGAGTCCCAGGCTGGCTGCAAAGGTCTGGGCGGTATATTCCTTGCCTTGGTAGGTGAACTTATCCGGCAGTTCGCCCAGCCAGGTGTCGAACAGGTGGTTCACCAGTTTGTAGTATTCGGGGCTGCGGTGGCGCTTCTTCACGGCAGTGCTGCCCAAAGCGTTGATGTAGCTCACCATTTCGTTGTGGTTGTGGCGGTCGGAGTTGTAGTTGATGCCGTGGTACACTTCTTCGGGCACGATACCTACCTGCTTGAAGGCATTCTTCCAGGTGTGTGACAAGCTGCCTTGTCCCACATTGCCGTTGCCGCGGCGGTAGTAGTTGTCCTCCAGCTGGTTCCAGTATTTCTGGCGGACGATGAACATTTCCGACAAATCGTATTCTCCCTTGCCCATGCGCAGGAGTTCCGATTCCATGAAAGAGGTAGCTGCGAAACACCAGCACGTACCGGTAGAAGCCTGGTTCTTGACAGGAGTAGCCTTTTGTGAGGCAACGGTCGTAAACTGATAGCCGCTTTCTTGGGCTTGCAGAGCCGCCGAGCAGCCCAGCAACAAGGCGAGAGTGAAAGTCTTTGTTTTCATAGGAGTCTTTTTATATGTTGGG
>AMCI01000010.1_pt1 | contig 48295 bp, 32 predicted proteins | sample 419838 | NCBI WGS metagenome assembly AMCI01 (sample SAMN01090643, study PRJNA158313) | gut metagenome
AATTAACTGGTCAATTGAAGAACTTTGTTACCGTAGCCGATGTGAACAAATTGTTGGAGAATTACTATAATAAGGCAGAAATCGATCAATTGCTGGCTGATTTGTATGCTAAGTTGAATAATGCTCCGACTCAACAAGATGTGCAGGCATTGATTGATCAAGCTAAAAATGAAATTCAAGCTAAATTGGATGCTATGCAGGTAGAATTGGATGCATTGAAGCAGCAGGTAAATGAGTTGCAGACGAAGGTAGATCAGTTGTTTAACCGTATCCAGAGTTTGGTTGTTGTACCGCAATATAGCAACGGTGATGTAGAATTGAAAGCTTTGTCTGGTAACAATTATCAACTTTTTGTCAATGTGAAGGTGAATCCGGCCAATGCTTTGCAACAAATGGCAGATTTGAAGGGTTATTTCCATGTGGATAGCCGCCAAGTTATAGTAACCCGCGGGGCTGGTGATGCAGGTCCGAAGTTTACAGTTTCAGATGTTGTTGTGAAGGATGCATCGGCAGGTATATTAACTGTGACTGCTCAATGCCAGTTGTCTCATGTAGATCCGGTTCCTTACAGATTACCGTTTAAAGTAGCTGTGGAATTTAAAAACAATACCAATAACCATTCTTCTGAATATGTAAGTGTGCGTTATGTGGAAGCACAGAGTACGGATCAAACTCCCTATATTTTCAAAAGTGGAACCGAGGTGTTGAAGACTGCTTCGGATGCCGGATTTTTGAATTTTGGCAGTGATCGTACCTATGTTCGGAAAGTCTTGGCTGAGACTGTAAACTTGGATGGATCTACATTGGTTCAGATTTCAGGGTCTACTCCGGTCTTTACCACTCCTGTGAAGGGTACTTCCCAACAGGTGGCCGCAAACAAGGATATTCCGGCATTCTATGGTTTGGCAGCTGTGTATGATACCAAAGGAAATTCGCATATGGAATTGAATAATTATATTAGTGTGAATGCGATTGATGGATCAGTTTCGATGAAGAATAATCTGGCTCCGGGAGTGACTGTCTCTGATTTAACTGGTTACAAATTGGTGCTGTCTCTTCAAGCTCGTCAGGGTGGTTACAATTATGGAGAACCGGCTTATATTTGTGTAGAATTACAGAAGAAATAACCTTTCATCCATCATGTTAAAATTTTAATTCTATGACATCCATAAAATATATTATTGCAGGTCTCTGCCTGGCTTTTTTGCCGGGCAGTATGGCCGTGGGACAAGAAGTTGTCAAGGTGGATGACCCCTGGAAGGATTATCCCGATAAAAAAACATTGTATAAGGATTATTCACGTTGGAGCTTGGGCTTGAACGTTGGTTTGCCTTACTATGCCGGTGATTTCCGTTCGCTGAGTCGTGGCAATCACAACTGGGGTGGATTCACGATTGGTCTGCAGGGTGGCTATCAGTTTAATCCTGTTTTCGGTCTGCGTCTATCGGCCGATTACGGAACCAATAAAGCTGGTTCTCAGCGTTATGAAGATGATTTTGTAATGTTGCCGGATGCACATACGTACTACAAACCGGATTTCCCGGCTGGAGCTGCTTATTACAAGGATTTGTATTCATCTGTTCATTCCTGGAACTTTGGCTTGAATGCAGAGCTGAATCTTCTTAATCTGTTCCGTCGTAGTGATGGGAATCGCCGTTGGGCTGTTCTTCTTGCACCGGGTGTGTATTTGCAGAAGTTTTCTTCTACCATTAAAAAACGTTCCAATGATGAGCAATTTGCCGACAAGATAGACAATAAACCGAATCTTGGTTTGGGTGGAGATATGGCTGTACGCTATCGCATCAACCGTCATTTCGACGTGCAACTCAAAGGAGGTATGATTTGGATTAACAATCAAGATTTTGATGGTGTTGAGTCCGTTAATACGACCAAGCATAACACGATGGTGACGGCTCAAGTAGGGCTCGTTTGGAAGGTAGGTAACAGAAAGAGCATTGGTAAGAAAGACAATCTGATGTATGCTCCGGGCTATCTGCCGATGTGGAAACGGGCTACGAAGACGGTTACCAAGGTGGTACATGACACTATTTACATCGAAAAGAAAGTGTTGGAAAAATCGCCTGAAGTGGCTGTTGTCAAGGGATTCCCAACAGATTTGCCTGCTGTATATTTTGAGCGTGGTAAGTGGAAATTGGATACTGACAAGTATGCTCGTGAATTGTTTACTATAGCTAAGGCCATGAAGGAAAATCCGGATGTAACGATTGATATCTATGGTTATGCTGACCATACGGGCGGTGAAGCCATCAACAAGAAGGTGACGCAGAATCGTGCTGAAGCGTTGAAAAAATGGCTGGTCAAAGTGGGTATAGAAGGTGACCGAATTCATACTTATGGATTGGGTAAGGATATGACCATTGATCGAAAAGAGCGTTATTCTATTAAGGCTCGTCGTAGTGAAGTAAAGAATAAAGAATAAATCCTTTGATTTACATTTTATTGTAATCGAAGAAATACCCATTCATATTTTAGGGTTTGATTGCGAGTTTTGTTTTCGCAATCAAACCCTATTTTTTTATTTGCATTTATGATATTTCTTCCCCAGTTCCAACCCGGATAGTTTGAAGTGGCTATTGTTTCCTTTCTTTCAATAAAGGCTCCACTAATTATTTAATAAGTAGGAGCCTAAATAGTTAATATGCTAAATAAATAATCAAAACATCCTCTATATAATAAAATAATTTATTAAATATTTGGCTTATTAAATAATTCTCCATACATTTGCTGCCAGAAATAGAAAATTAGTATAGTTTATTAACCTGCTATCCTAAAGTTAATAGACCTATTCAAGCGAGCATTAATTTAATCGTGAGTTAAACCTTACATATACATGTATTTATGAACAAAAAAGTTAAATCAGTCAGCATGCTGCTATTCATGGGCAGCCTGTCTGTGGGTGTAGCCTACGCAGAGCAACCCAAGGACAAATCTGAATTTGACATTGTACAGCAAATTGCTACATGTCAGGGTATTGTGAAAGACGCAACAGGGGAAACCGTGATTGGTGCTTCTGTGATTGTACAGGGAACTACCAATGGAACTATCACCGATATGGATGGTAATTTCTCATTGCCGAATGTAAAGAAAGGCGATTTAATTGAAATTTCGTTTGTTGGTTATATCACTCAGACCATTCAGTGGGATGGAAAGCCGATCAACGTGATCCTGAAAGAAGATACTCAAACTCTGGAAGAAGTGGTAGTAACTGGTTATGGCGGCTCACAAAAGCGTGCAGCTCTTACTACTGCGATTTCAAAGATGGATGATAAGGTTCTTAAAAATGCAGCAATGAGTAATGCCGGGCAAGCACTGCAAGGGTCTGTAACAGGTTTACGTGTGGTTAATACTTCGGGACAGCCTGGGGCTGAGCCTGATATTACGCTTCGTGGAGGGGCTACTATTACAGGTCAGAACAGTAGAGCATTGATTGTTGTTGACGGAATTATCCGTGATAGCATGAGTGATATTAACCCTTCTGATATTGAGTCTATTCAAGTGTTGAAAGATGCAGCTTCTACAGCTATTTATGGTGCTCGTGCGAATGGAGGAGTTATTTTGGTAGAAACTAAAAGCGGAAAACAAGGGAAAGCCTCTGTTAACTATAAGTTTAAGTTGGGTATGAACATATCTCGTAAGGGTTACGACTTCTGTAATGCTCACGATTATCTGTATTATAACCGTTTAGGATATAAGCGTTATACAAACAATGTTCCGGGTGCAGGTGCCGTGGATGGACAAACTGGATATGGTACTCAGAATGAGTTGATTGATGTCAAGTATCTGACAGATGAAACCGCCCATCTGAAAAATGAAGGTTGGCTGGTCATGGATGATCCTTATTACGAAGGAAAACAGTTGTTGTATAAAGATTACTCAGGGCGGCTTGATGATGCTGCATTTGATAATACCACGTTAACTCATGACCATTATTTGAATGTTACCGGTGGAAATGATAAGGGTACCTATAATGCAAGTCTGGGATATTACAATGAAAATGGTATGGTAAAAGGTACTGGCTATAAGCGTTTTACTGGATCGGTAAATGGTTCGTACAGAGTTTTCCCATTCTTAAACATGAAGGCAGGTGCAACTTACACGTGGTCTCAACAGCCCTCTTTGTGGATTGGTACCTATGAATTCTTCTATCGTACCCGCTCACAGCGTCCTACGTGGAATCCGTATAACGAAGATGGAACTCCCGCTTCAGGATGGGGGTCAGGTGATGGTAATCCGGAATATTATCGTCAAAAGCTGACCAATGAAAACGGAACACGCAAGTCTACTTATAATTTTGGTTTCGACTTGGATATTCTTCCTAAGAAATTGGTGCTTAGTGCCAATACTTCATTGTATCATTATGATTATCAGACAGAATCATTTGAAAAATCCTATCAGTTCCAACATCAAAACAAGCCGAATAATGCGCGTAAAGCAAGTCTTAGAATGAATCGTTTCACTCAAATTCAAGTGAATGGAACGTTGAACTATAAAGATACATTTGCAGAAAAGCATAACTTGGATGTGATGTTGGGGGGTGAGTATTTTGGTTATAATTCATTTTCACTCGAGGCTAAAACAGAAAATTCACCCACCGATGATATTCCGACCCTGAATGCGGGTGCTGTTCGTTCAAAAACCTCTTCATTTAAAACTGGTTATCGCATTGCTTCTGCTTTCGGTCGTGTGAACTATAACTATCAGATGAAATACTTGGTTTCATTTGTGGCTCGTTACGATGGTATCTCACGCTTGAAAGACAATCGTTGGGGATTCTTCCCAGGTGTTTCTGTGGGATGGAACGTTACTGAGGAAGATTTCTGGAAGGAATCAAAGGTTGCCGATGTAATCAGCAATATTAAACCTCGTTTAAGTTATGGTGTAAACGGTAACGTAAATGGTATCGGAAACTTTGATATTTATGGTGTATATCAGCAGATTAATGCAGGTAACTATAACGGCCAGACAGCTTATTATAATTCTACTTTAGTGAATACGGGATTGCGCTGGGAGCAGAGCCGTTCTTTTGAAGCAGGTTTGGATTTAGGCTTCTTTAATAATCGCTTGAACTTTATCTTCGATTATTATAACAGAACTACTGATGACCTTCTTACCGACGTAAACTTGCCTTCATATACAGGATTTTATAGCATGAAAACCAACTTGGGTAAATTGCGTAACTCAGGTTTTGAAATGGAAGTACGTGCAAATATCCTTTCTAATCCGAAGGGATTGAACTGGGAAGTTTCTGCAAACTTGACTTCTGTATCGAATAAGGTATTAAAGTTGCCTACAAGTGATAAACCGTTTAATCAGATTGATGGTTATGAAGTGGCTGCAGGCTTGTATGATGCGGAAACAGGCAAAACTCCGACTCGTTGGGTTGGAGGATACCGTGAAGGTGGTAAACTGGGTGATTTAGTTGGTTATGTTCAAAACCATATTTTCAGAGACTGGAATGATGTGAAGGCTCATGCTGACAAGGTGATTGATGAAGTAGCTAGTTTGTATGGTCCGGGTATGGCTGACCAGATTAATCCGAATACAGGAAAAACGTATGCTAAATCGGATGGATGGAAACCGATTGAACCGGGTGATGTGTGCTGGGAAGATATCAATAAGGATAATAAGATTAATAGCCTTGACCGTGATGTCGTGGGGAACATTTTCCCGAAAGTCACGGGTGGATTCTCGACTACTCTTTCTTATAAGGACCTTTCCTTGTATGCTCGTTTCGACTATGCTTTGGGACATACCATTTATAACGACTTGAAGGCTCGTTCTTTGGGACAGTATCAGGGACAGTTTAATATTATCGATAAAGTTCATGATACATGGAGTGAAACTAATCCGAATGCTGATCTGCCGGTGTTTACCTATGCTGACCAATTGAACAAGAAAAATATTACGCGCGCCAATAATGGTATGACTGCAGTTGACAATAACAGCTCACGTTTCTATGAAAAGGGTGACTATTTGTCATTGCGTGAAATAACCTTGAGCTATTCATTGCCTAAAAAATGGATTGTGAAAGCAGGTATGCAAGATGCTTCAGTCTATGTAACTGGTCAAAACTTGTTCTATATCACTGGATACGATGGAGCTTCTCCTGAACCTGCTGTAGATTCATATTATGGACGTGGTATTGATAACGGTCGTTATCCTACTCCACGCACTGTTTTATTTGGCTTATCTGTTACATTCTGAAAAAACTAAGATTATGAAAAAAATATTCAATTATATTATAGCTGGCTGCCTGGCAACGTCTTTTACAGGTTGTTTGGACATGGAGCCGGTGAGCAGTATCACAGATACAAACTTTTGGAAAGAACCTGCTCAATTTGAGGCCTTTAATACGGGGCTGCATGGATTGCTTCGTGAAAGAAGTTATACTATCTTCCAATTAGGTGAACCCCGTGCTGATATTTATAATGCTTATCCGTTTACAGGGGAAGCTACTCGCGGATTGGAGCGTATGTTTTTTAATACATTGAATGCAGCCAATCCGGTCATTGGCAACTTTGGTGGCTTCTATAAAGTAATCAATCAACTGAACTTGATGATTAAACATACTGAGGCTGTTGACTTTTTGGATCCTCGAACGAAGGCTTATTATTTGGGACAGGCTTATGGTATGCGTGCTTATGTGTATTTCCATTTGCTGCGTTCATGGGGAGATGTTGTTTTGTACTTGGATTATACAGACGGCAACTCCATCAATGTGGGTAATACTGCCAAAGCTGCTTCACCGGCTGCTGAGGTCATGAAACAGATAAAGAGTGATATCCAATGTTCAGAAGATGCTTTTGGAGAAGATTATTCATTTAAAAACGGCAGATGTTATTGGTCAATGGCGGCTACCCAGATGCTGAAAGGTGAGGTTTATTTATGGAGCGGTAAGCAAATGAAGGGTGGTCAAAGTGATTTTGAAACAGCCAAAAAGGCCTTGCTTGCCGTGAAAAAAGCCGATGTAGCTCTGTTGAATGATTTTTCAAAAGTATTTTCTTATAATAATAAAGAGAATAAGGAAATTATTTTCACCATACATAGCGGTAGGGATGAATTCTCGATGTGGAACGACCAGTATCGTATGACAATGGTAATGGGATCTACTCACTTTGCTAACTATTGTGATGAAGAAGGAACTCCTTTGAATGACACCGAAGTCAAAGAAATCGACGGACTTATTCAGTATCAGATAGATAAGGATATATATACAAAGCTATTCCGTGAAGGAGACCAGAGAAAGGATGCTTCTATTAAAGGTATCTTTAAAAAGGATAAAGGGACGAATGCTGTTACTTTTACGGCTCCTATAGCTTGGAAGTTTCGGGGAGTCTTGTTGGAAGGAAATGCGCGTCGTAGCTGGTTGGATGATTATCCTATATATCGTTATGCCGACTGCCTCTTGGCTCTTGCCACAGCTAAAGCATTCCTGGGTGAAGATATAACAGCTGAAATCAACGAGGTGCGTAAACGTGCTTATGGGGAAGATTATTATAATGCACATCAGGCTGAAGTGGCCTATCCGAACGATAAGGAGGCTACCTTCTATACTGGTAACCGACTCGTTGCAGGTGATGAAAGTCCGGTGGAAGCCATTCTGAAAGAACGCTTGAGAGAGTTCTTGTTTGAAGGAAAGCGTTGGTATGATATCCGGTTGATGGGTACTGAATACGCTACTAAATATTCCACGGCGAATGAAAAACGCTTGTTGTGGCCGATTGATGAAAATACGTTAGGAGAAAACAATGCGTTGGTTCAAACTCCAGGATATGATATTAATTAATTCAAGTTTAGGTGAATGAAGTTTTTAGGGGATATTCTGGAAAAGGAATATCCCTTTTTTCGTAAAATAGGTTATTGGGGAGAAGAGGAATGGTTAACGGAGAGGTGTGTGGAATTGTTTCAGCATTCCCAAGGTGAATCTGCAGATTCTATTGCTGCTTCAGTGTATGGTTGTAGAAGAGCAGGGGAAATAGATTGATTTGTTCTCTCATTTTGCCGATGAAGAGGACCAGATGAAGACCGTATAAACGCATGGCGAGCTTCCTCTGTTGGGAAAAGGCTATTGGTTGTGAAAAAGAAATTGTAACTCCTTATTTGAAGAAATGAAGACAAAAAAATTATTCCTGACAGGCTGTCTGCTATGGATGGTCTGTGTAGGGTTGCAGGCGGTAGAGAAAATAAAGGTAGCTTGTGTAGGAAATAGCATTACCTACGGGTATACGTTGGATAACAGGGAAAGAGATGCTTATCCTTTTCAGTTGCAGCGATTACTAGGCGATTCCTATTGGGTAGGTAATTTTGGTAAGTCGGGAGCTACCTTGCTTGAGAAAGGTCACCTTCCGTATGTGAAGCAGGAGGAGTATCAGCAGGCACTCCAGTTTGCTGCCGACATTGTGGTGATTCATTTGGGTATTAATGATACAGACCCGCGGAACTGGCCTGATTTCCGTGACGATTTTGTGGGCGACTATTTGAGATTAATTGATTCGTTCAAGCAGGTAAACCCTCAATGCCGTATCATCGTGGCACGTTTGTCGCCGATAGCCGACCGTCATCCGCGTTTCATATCGGGCACCCGTCAGTGGCGTGAGGAAATCCAGGCTCAGATAGATGTTGTGGCTCAGCTCAGTGGTGCAGAGGTGATTGATTTTCATACGCCTCTGTATGCTTATCCTATTTTGCTTCCTGATGCGCTTCATCCCAATGTGGAAGGAGCAGGCATACTGGCTCGTACGGTGTATTCGGGTATTACCGGGGATTACGGTGGCTTGAAACTTCCGGCTATTTATACAGATTACATGGTTTTGCAGCGGGATTTGCCTTTGCGTATTCATGGAACAGCTGATGCCAGTACACCCGTAACCGTGTTGATAGCGAAGCAGAAGAAAAAAACGGTGGCCGGCACTGACGGAAAATGGGAAGTGATGCTGGATCCGCTGGAGGCTGGTGATCAGTATGAACTGACCATTCAGACTCCCCGGCAGAAAAAAACTTTCCGTAAGGTTGCTGTAGGGGAAGTTTGGTTATGCTCTGGACAGTCGAATATGCAGTTTATGCTGAAGGAGTCTTTGCATGCTGCCGGAGAGATAGCGCAGGCTACTCATCCTACCATCCGCTTGTTTGATATGAAAGGCCGATGGCAGACGAATGCTACTGAATGGCCTTTGTCGGCGATTGATTCGGTGAACCATTTGCTGTATTACCAGGAGACTACATGGAGACCCTGTGTACCTGAAACTGCTGCTTCGTTTTCTGCGGTGGCTTATTATTTCGGCAAGATGCTTCAAGATAGTCTGCATGTTCCTGTCGGGTTGATTTGTAATGCGGTGGGAGGTTCTACTACCGAATCGTGGGTGGACCGTGGCTCATTGGAGAAAGATTTTCCGGCTATTTTACGCGACTGGACTCGTTCCGACTTTATTCAGAAGTGGGCAAGAGAAAGAGCGTTGCTGAATTTACGGAAAAGTACAGACCCGTTTAAACGTCATCCTTATGAACCTTGTTATTTGTTTGAGGCGGGTATCTTACCATTGCAGCAGTATCCCATCAAAGGAGTTATCTGGTATCAGGGAGAATCGAATGCACACAACCTGGATGCGCATGGCGAATTGTTCAAATTGCTGGTCAAGGGCTGGAGAAAGAATTGGAACAATCCGGAACTGCCTTTTTATTATGTGCAGTTGTCTAGCTTAAATCGTCCGTCATGGCCTTGGTTCCGTGACAGTCAGCGACGCTTGCTGAGTGAAATACCGTATACCGGAATGGTGGTTTCTTCTGATAAGGGTGACTCGCTGGATGTGCATCCCAAAGAGAAACGTCCCGTGGGCGAACGCTTGGCGCGGTGGGCACTTAACCGGGATTACCATTATGACATCCTTCCTTCCGGACCTCTCTTTAAAAAGGCTACAGCTCACGGAGCAGCAGTTTTCGTGGAGTTTGAGTATGCCGAAGGACTTCAGCCGGCTGACGGGAAATCGCTTTCTTGCTTCGAACTGGCAGAATATGAAGGAGTGTATTTCCCTGCTGAGGCCGTAGTGGTGGGGGATAAGGTTCGTCTTTTTGCCGGTCAGGTAAAACATCCGCGTTATGTGCGTTATGGGTGGCAACCGTTTACCCGTGCTAATCTGGTGAACAAAGACCGCCTTCCTGCATCTACTTTTAGGAGTGAGATTGAGTAAGTATATTCTAACATACAATCTTACTGTCCGCTAAAAGTTAGCAGGCTTACCATCTATCTAAGTCGCTTCATGTAAAAAAGCCTGTACGAATATCGTACAGGCTTTTTTTTAATGGAGCACGCATCCTTTACTTTTGTTCCGTAACTTGCGGTTCGTTGAGATAATAAAGGTCGCCGTTGAGGATTTGTTTTACACGGCGTACAAGTTCTTCCCCTCGCAGACTAAAGGAAATAGCTTTTCCTTCTGGATCGATGAGAATCATTTGTGGAATGGCTTCTATTCCCATGAATTTAGCAGAGGGAGAACGCCAGCCGAGTAAATCTGAACAGTGTACCCAACCTTCTAACTGGATACCTTTGGCTTCAATCGCTTTCTTCCAGTCTTTTTCTTTGGTATCTACAGAGAAACTGATAATGACAAATTTGTCTTGCTGTGCTTTTGTATCGGCATACAACTGTTTGAGGTGAGGTATTTCACGCATGCAGGGACCACACCAGGATGCCCAGAAGTCTAGCAATACGAATTTTCCTCGGTAGTCGCTGAGTTTATGCTTACTGCCATCTATCAATGGTAAGGTGATGTCGGGTAATTCGTGCCCTACTTTCAGGTCCAGGGCACGTACGGTATTGCTGAATGAACGATAATACGGGTGGTCTTTCAATACCGGTGACAGTGCGTTGCACAACTGTTCGGCATAGCGGTTGCTCAACATGTAGTGAATCTCACGTTCCATCATGATGGGAGCCAACGGAGAATCGTTGTGGTCGAGCAGAAAGTCAATTCGGTCTGCATTGCAACGGACCACCGATTCTGCTCCGATTCTCAGCCATTGTTCTCTTCCTTCTTTGGAATCAATATAATCTTTGCTATAGCGGGAAGTCAGCATTTTGAGGGAATCACTTTGCTCGTTTATCGACCGTTGTGTTAACTCTTTATATTGGGTGTATAGATCGTTGTTGGGGGTACCCGTGATGGTAGCTCCATTGGGATATGCTCCATTGGGCATTTCGATTTTTACTTCACCTGGTTCAACGAAGAATACAGGAAATCCATTGTCGAAGCCTGAGATGCCGTAGAGTTGAATGGGCTCGTCTGTCGGTATAACATAACGGAATTCGAAGCGGCCTTTTTTCAATTCGGCACTGTCGATGGCTATGGTACGGTCGTATTCATCGATACGGTTTAGAAACACTTTTTTGATGGGAGCAGCGGTGTATCGCAAGGAGTCTTTGACAATGTGTCCTTGGATGGTACATACCTTTTGGGCTTGTAATGCACAGCAGGCAGCAAGTCCGATTGTTGTGAAAAATAATGTATGAATTCGCATAATTTGTTTTCGTTTGTAATGTTAGAGATTATTATTTATACTCTTCTATCCCATTTAGAATGCGTGTCAGTTTGACGACTAATTCTTCTCCTCTAAGGTCGAAAGCAATGACTTTGCCATCCGGATTGAGCAGTATTGTGTGGGGAACACCCGTTACATTGAACAGTGTAACTGCATCCGAGGACCAGCCTTTGAGTGAGGATATATGCAACCAGTTTTTGTGAGTCAATTGATTTTTGGCAATACAGTCGGTCCATTCATTCCGTTTATTGTCGAGTGAATAACTCAAGATAACAAAGTTGTCTTTGCCTTCTGAGAGTTGCAATGCTTGTTTTAACACAGGAAATTCTCGTCGACAGGGTCCGCACCAGGATGCCCAAAAATCTAATAATACATATTTCCCTTTTAGGTCGGACAATTTTATTTCTTTTCCTTCGGGAGTATTGGCGGTAATATCTGGTGCTTCATTGCCTACTTTCAAGTTGGCTGCCTTGATTTTATTCATCATTTGTTTATATACAGGGCTTTGGTGCAGACGGGCCGGAACGGCTCGTAGGAATTGACGCTCCACTACTTTGGGGGTGAATACATGAAACAAATTTTGGTCGATGATGAAGAGGACTGCTTCCTGGTTAATGTGATCCATGACAAAACGCATCACCTGTGTTTTGTAATAGAGTCCGTTGGCATAGTAAGTGGCTCGTTGGTAGGGCGCACTGTTTTTTTCATCGTTCCGTATGGCTTCCGGCAATGCTTGAAAGGTCTGTTCCATTTTTTTTCTTGACCAGGCCGTGTGTTGATCGTATAGTTTCTGATACGCACAGAGAACGTTGTTGTTGGCGGTTCCTGTTACTGTGGCTGCTACCGGAAAGCGGGCATCAAAGGGGGATACGATGATTTGTCCTGGTTCAAGAAATAGGGCTACGCTACCGTTATCGAACCCAGTAAGATAGTACATTTCCAGATTTTTAGGGGCTTTCCCTTTCAGATGGAATTTTTTGTTTTTTACGATAGCTGAATCGATGACTACTGGCTGTCCGTTTACTTCGTGCTGGAGATAAATTTTCTGAATCGTTTTAGGAGTAAACCGGAGCGAATCTTGTGTCAGTGTGCCCGAAATGCTGTAGGATTTGTCGCTTTGTGCATGTAATCCTATACTAACAGCTAGTCCTATAAAGAATAATTGTATAAATTTCATGGATTATTTGTTTTATTGTTTGTTTTAAAGGTTTTCTTGCAAAAACTTGGCTAGTTTCTCACCGCGCAGGTTGGTAGCTATAATGCGGTTTTTTTCATCTAAGATGTAGATGGCTGGAACACCGGTGACGTTATATTGACGGGCTACGGTGCATTTCCATCCTTGCAGAGAGGATACATTTATCCAAGTTAATCCGTCCTTTTCCACTGCAGCTAACCAACGGTCTTTTTTGTTATCGAGTGAGATACTGATGATTTCAAGACCTTTGCTGTGGTATTGTTCGTAGACTTTTTTCAGAGCAAGGTTATTCATGCGGCAAGGACCACACCAGGAAGCCCAGAAATCGACAATCTTAATTTTAGCGGGTACTTTGCTCAGAGTCACCGGGGTACCGTTGATATCGGGAAGGGTGAAGTCGGGAGCTGTTACTCCGTTTTGTGTTTTCTTCATGCGGTCGATGCGTTCTTTCATGATGCGGGCACAGGTTGTCTTCTTCGCACCCGGTCCCATTGATTCATACAGTTTTGTGCTCTCGTCCACTCCGGCTTCTTTCATCAAGGCATTGGTTTGCAGGGTATAGGCTGTGATGAGGTCATCGTGTTTGCCCAAAAATGCTTGCGTCTCTTGTGCAATGCGGTCTTCGATGATTCGGAGAGAGTCGTTCACTTTGCTGGCACTTCGAAATTTGTTTTCTTTCAGCAGGGCTTCGTGGCGTGTTTTGTAATCGTTGAGCAGGGAGTGCATGGAGTCGGAATAGGCTGCAAAAGCCGACCATTCATCCTGTAACTTACCTCCCCGGATGTAGGCTCCCTTTTCGTCTTTCAGCAGGGCTTCGTATTGTACGCCTGGTTCGGCTAGAAAGGTAAATCCGCCCACATAGTTTTCGACTACGATATTGGCCACAATCGGTTCCTTAATCTTTGCTTTGAGAACAAAATGAGGCGCTTTAAATAGTGCGGAACCCAGCGTGTCGGTTTTATTTTCTCCGGTTTGGGTCAACAGATAAAGCCGTCCGGAAGCGATGCCTTCAATTTTGCCTTTTATGGTAAGGTCGTTTTGTGCATAAAGCACAGTGGCGCAGCTTGAGAAGAGCAGTGCTATCAAGGTGTTTTGAAATGGTATTTTCATAGTTTATTTATATTCTTTTACGTGATACATATATTCATGAGCAAACAAGAGGTCCATGATGTTACCAAATTTGTTTCCTTCCTTGTCTTGAGTATATACTTCGCTTTTGAATCTCTCGTCGATGTCACCGGAAGTGGTAAGCTTCACTTCAGTTACCGCTCCTTCGTTGCCTTTATTCATACCAATGCTGATGTATTGGCGGAGATTGTCGTCATCTTCACCCATAAAGTTGCTTGTATCGGCTGTGCGTAGTTTCAAGATATGGATTGTCCATCCTTCTGGTGCCTGATAGAGCAACGACTTTTCTTCATTGGCTGTGTTGTATCGGAAAAGGTTTCCTCCTTCTGCATAGAAAAGATAGTTGCTGATGTATTCTGTGCTGTAGAGGATGGTGTATACTCCTTTGTTGGGTTTAAAATTCTTCAATTTTTTACCGGTGATGCTAAACATCGGTTCCCCTTCGTTGTTGTCTCCTTTTCCGTTATCTCTAAACATCTTCGATTGTGATGTACGGCTGTCCTTATCATTGCTGAGTGGTGTCAACTCATAAAGATAATAATTGTCAGCATTTTTATCTTTGAAAATAAAGGAAGGCTTAGAGTTTCTGTAATTGTTTTTGTATTGGATGTAAGCATACAAGGCTTCTTTGTCTTTCGGAGAGATGCCTTGCGATTCCAGCGTCGTGAAATCGGTATGTGTGTCCAATACCGGATTGAAGAGTTTGAAGTTCGGATTGCCGGCTCTTTCTTCGTTGTAGTAATTATAATAGTCTTCTTGAGTAGAGACACAGATGAATCGGTTGTTCTTTTGATCCCATAGTACGATGTAATTCGGAGTCATCGTGCCGGCAGTGACAAAGTAATCAGTAAGGTGGTTGGGATTGTTGCTGATTTCACCGGGCACTTTAAATGCAATCATGTGTCGGCTCCAGTAGAACCGTCCATCTGTTGACAGCACACATCGATAGTCGTTCTCGCTTCCGGAATCTCCGGCTGCAAAATATGAACGATATGTGAAAGGACGCATGTCTTTATTGTTGATTGGCAAGGTGTAGTTTGCCCATAAGACATTTTCTAGCCCGTAGGGATTATACACTTGAGATTTCCCATCGTTAAAGAGGGCTGACAGGCGTGTTGTGGGCGTCACGTTGTTGGTGAGATAGGCTCCGTATATTAGGCCGGCTGCATTTTTGAACGGGTTCTCTTTTGCATCAGGATGAGTTACGGCATAGGCATCGGTACGCACTTTGGTCTCTGAGCCTACCGTTTCAACATTCCCCAATTGTGCCTGCCCCGTTTGTCCGTGTAGTACGAACAAACTGTTTTTGAAAATAGGTCGGGTGTGGATCGTGACTTTTTCAAATTTGGAAAGTGAGGTTGTGTTGTCTTTAATTTCAAGCAATACATTGTATTTGGTTTCTTTGCCTATGGCAAGAGGAACATCCAGATAACCGCAGGTGCGGATTGTATCTTTGATGGTTTTTTTCCCTTCTTTGTGGCTTACGTACCAACTAAATTCGAGGTTGTCGAAATTGTCAGACAAGGTCTGTTCTAATTGCACTTCCACATGCCCGTTTGTTTGATCTTGCGAAAGTGGCTGTTGCAGTTCCACTGTGTTCCCATCAATGGTAAGCACCGCAGCTGGAACGAAGGAAATTTTCTTGATTTCATTCATATTGTCTAGGTGGTAGTCGTAGGAACCTTTGTCTTTGTAGCATCCGGAAAGCAAACCTAGCACAGCGATACTTAATATTATTTTTTTCATAATTTGACTATTTAATTCATTTTACTTTAGGATTAGGAAATGTAAAGTCATACTGGTCTTTATTTTTTTCCCATTCGGTATAGAATAGTTGGTGCCATTCTTTAATTTTCTCTTCACCTCCCATTTCTTTGTCCCAAGAAAATCCGCTTGGACTATTCCAGTCTTGGAAGAGCGGGAACATTTCCGGAAGGAAGAATTTATCTCCTTGTTTGTCGAGCAGCGTCTGAATCATAAACTTGTATTTAGATTCGCTATATTCACCATAATAGGGATTCACCATGCTGGGGCAGGTTGTCCACCAGGATGGAGCTACCACTTCGTAGTCTATTCCTTTTTTCATCGGAATCTGTGTGCTCTTGAAATTTATGAAGGACTGTCCCCAATAAAAATAACTGTTGAACTTTTCCATCATACTTTTAACAGCTTGTATGTGCAACGTCTTCAGATTGTTTTCATCGGCTTTGAAGGCTTCTGATTCGTTAGACGTATCGACTCCCATGCTTTGGCACAAACTGATGAAACTTTCGGAGTTGTACTTACCCAAGTACTGGTCGTGCAACGATGTCCAATAGTAAGGCTTGGGATATACCGGACCGCCGGAAATGAATGGAATGGCCACATCGAGCAACTGGTCGGGATGCTTTTGGTTGTGGCGGCGAATTGAGTCGATGACTTGCAACTGATAGTTTGGATAAACGCCCCAGGGATTTTTGGTATCCACGTAATGTTCGTCTTTGGTTACTCTCACTATTAGGATATGTTTTTCTGCAGTGAAAGCTCCAAAGAACATGCTGGCACCTCGTTCCCAGTTATCGGGTGTGTTAAATGATTCCTCTACGTAGACGGTGAAGTTTTCGAAGCCTTCCGCACCTACTCCGATGTCCGACCGACTTTCGTCCACACAGATGTTGGCTCCGTAGCGGATGTCCTGTGTTTGTGGACGCTTGATATGTATTTCTACTTCTTTGCGAAATTCTCCCGCTTTAAAAACCACTTCTTGGCATTCAATATCCGCCATTGGATAGTCTTCAAGTGGAGAGGCTTTTAGAATCAGTGTGCGGTCGAAGTCTTCAATATAGCCCAGCAATTTGACTCTAGCTTTCACAATGATTTCTTCAGGATTTTGTAGCACGTAGTCGGCAAAGTTGACCAATGTATCAAGTTTCTCTTTTTCGTAGTCGAAGTAGGCTCCGTTGGAGTTCGTATCGTAGAAGGGCGATTCGCTTTCTTCACACGAAATCAGCCAACTTCCTACAGTCAACAGAAGCAATAGGTATAGATAACTTTTTTTCATAATAAAGTTTCTCTTTTTATTTTTCATTATTCGGTTTATTCTTCTTCTTTGTCTTCTTCATTCGCCGTCCAGCCATATTCTTTTTCAGCATCCGGGAGTGGAAAAACATATTGGGCTTTTCCCAATGCAATTTCGTGGTAGTGCTCTACCGGTGCATCCGGGTGTTGCTTTAGGAAAAAGTAATACTGTCCTTCGGCATAAAATTCTTTGCGGTACTCTCGATTGAGTGCTTTTGTACGGTCGGATTCGGTCGTGAAACTTTCATCCTCTGCTGCCGGATATCCGCGTTTGTGTCTTACAGTGTTAAGAAAATTGGCACTTTCAGACAGCGGTTTCATTTCACATAGAATGTAGTACATTTCCGGCAGGCGGATAAGCGGAATGACTTCATGGTCGTTTTTGATGTATTTCAATGACTGAACTTGTTCTGACGGATAGGATTTTACCGCCCGATAACGCATGTCGTTGGAAGTTCCGCTCGAGGCATTAAACAACGTATTGAATGTGGTGAGGTTACTGTAATATTGTGTACTCAGTTTGTCACCATCCGACCAAGCACTGGATAGCTTTTCTTTCATTTTGTAAAGGTGAAGTCCGCATAGCGTTTCTTCAAATAGTGCGGGATCGTTGGAATTGGCGCTTTGAAGTGTCAGGCCGCAGTGGTCGATAACTTCTTTGGCATGGGTGATGGCTTCGTTGGCTTTTCCCATGTAGTTGTATACACGAGCCAGCAATGCATTGATGGCATGATAGTTGAAGCGGAACCGACGGTCTTTGTATTGAGCATTGCCCAGCGATAACTTTGATTCGTGGGCCAGTAACTCTTTGGCTTGTGTCAAGTCTGTTATCACATGTTCAAGTACTTCTTGAGCAGACAGCAGTGGCTGCTTGCTGTTGTCGGCCACCATGCGGTAGGGTAGGCATTTCGTTGCGATTGCTGTTGGATCTTTCTTGTAGTTCATGGGTCCCCATCCTCGGAGTAAATCGAAATGCAGGAATGCACGGACGGCCAGTGCTTCCCCTCTCAGCATGTTTCTAGTTTCCGGATTGTGTATAACTTGTTCACCATTTTTGTCGAGCCATTTGAGCAGGTTGTTGGCATTTGCAATGATTGTATACGTTTGCATCCATGTGTCGGCCAGTCGCGTTTTGGTATTGTAGCCTCCATTGGTTTCTGTTTCATATTGATAAATTGCCGAACGTTCGCTTGCGCCTGAAGGAATCATGTCGTAAATCTGAGCCATTTGGTCGAGCATACCGAATGAATAGTTATTTCCATACGCTTTGCCATCGGTCATTGCGATGTAAATACCGGCCAGTGCGCTTTGAAAACCCGATTCTGATTCGTACAGTTCTTCAGCTGGTACGTTGGTGCTTGGATTGACATCGAACCAATCAGAGCAAGAACTGGTAGAAATGCAGGCCGCAATACAAATGAATAGGGTATATAATTTTCTTTTCATAGTCTTGTTTATTTAAATATAATGGACATTGAAAGTGTGTATGAACGTGCAAACGGGTAGTCTAACCCTCTTTCCATACGGACGGGTGAGATTCGGAATAAATCGTTTGTTGTGAAATTCAATGACAAGACATTGATTCCTACGCGGCGTAGAAAATCAAAGTTGCTTTCGTTGAAACGATAACCCACATTGAGGGTAGCCAACTTAAGTTCGTTATCTTTCATGATAAAGCGGGTACTTGCTGGTGTCTCTGATCCGTTTACATCGAATTTCTTGAACTGAGCCACATCTCCCGGTTTGTGCCAGCGACTCGTGTTGGCACGTTTGTCGAGGTTGTAGGCAATGTTGGAGTTCTCAATCTTGTCTACTAACGTTTGGTTGTAAAGAATACCTCCCCATTTATAGGAGAATCCCAGTCCTACAGAAAAGTCCTTCCAGGTGAAGTTGCTACTGATGGTACCGCTTACATCGGGGTTGGTGTCGCCAATGGGCACTTTGTCGATGGGGTCCCACACAAACGTCTTTTTCCCTTCGCGGGTGAGGAAGACTTCACGACCTGTCACGGGGTCGATACCCAGTGAACGAACGGCGTAATAGGTCGAAGTAGATTGTCCTTCCTGATAGACAGGCAGAGGCGCTTTGGGCGTTTTCAGTGCTTCTTGGTTCATTTTGCGCAAGAAATCTGATATTTTGCGAATCTTATTTTTGTTGTGGTTAGCATTCAGATTAATGGTCCAGTTCATGCCTTTGGGCAGGTTCTGGTAGGCAATGATGTTGAGTGTGGCATCTATACCTTGATTCTGTAATTCGCCAGCGTTGATTACCTGTGAATCGAAACCGGTTGATGGAGCTAAATCGTAGTTGGTGAGCAATTGACGGGTGATGTTGTTGTAATAATTAATGGAAGCATTCACCCGGTTGTTCAAGAAGCCTATATCCATACCGATGCTTAGATTGTCTGTCTTCGCCCATTTCAAGTTGGGATTGTTCAGACCAGCCAACAGTGCGCCTACCATGGGGAAAGAAGTGTAGGGCCGCATACTTCCGGTGAACGTATAATATTCGATGGCGTCTGCCGGACTGAAGTTTTGTTCGCCTGTTGTTCCGTAAGTGGCTCGGAAGACGAGGTTGGAGATTCGTCCTTGTAGCCATTTCTCTTGATGAGCATTCCAACGTACACCTGTCGACCAGAACGGAGTCAGTTTGTGGTCGGCATAACGGGATGACATTTCACCGCTGATGTTGAAATCGAAGGAATAGCGATTGTCGTAGCTGTAGGAGAAGGTTCCGATAAGTCCCATCTGTCGAGATATCGATTCTGTTCCCGATGGATGATCATCCATCTTGTTTCCGAAGATAAAGTCGCTCATGTGCACATCGGGATATCCTTTTGCATGCAGATTAACGTAATCGCTCTTGTCTTCGCTGATGGTCCAGTTGCCAAAAACACTAAACAGATGCTTGTCTAGTGGAAGATTCCAGTTGACACCAAAGTTGCTCGACCAAGATGTCATTTCACCTGTACTTTTGCTGTATTCTCCTTTCAGTGTCACATCGGTTTCTGTGGCAAACTTCGTGTGTTCAGCCGGAAGGAATATTTCATTTCGGGCCATACCGCGCGTATACGATAACTGTTCGGAGAAACGCAGATTCTTCGTTGCCTGATATTCGATATTTAAAGTAGAAGCAATGGTCAAGCTGCGGGATTTGTCTTTGATTCCTACTGTAGCGTTGTATAGTGGGTTGACAATGGTGGTACTTCCACTTCCTTTGTAGTTGTCCAATACTTGTTCGTATTGTCCGTTGGCATTTTTGGTTGGGTAGTAGGGATTAAGACGCGTATAAGAACTGAAATTTCCGTAAGGTGAGTTCTCCTGGTTGTTTTCCGTCAGGTTGATAGTGGCGCCTACCGAAATATCATTTTTTCTATAGGTCATGCTGAAGTTAACCCCTTTGTTATTGTTTTCCGACCCTTTCATTACACCAGGCGTGAAACCGGCATTAAGGTCGAGTGTATATCGGAACAAGTCGGTACCACCCGCTGCACTTAATGAGTGGCGATGTTGTATGGCTGTTTGCAATGGTTGCGACAACCAATAAGTGTTGACTCCTCCCAATACGTTGCGTAGGTAGCGGTTGTATTCGTTCATTGATTGGGCACTTTCGGGATTGTATACACCTGCTTCCCATTCTGTTTGCAACTTTTCATGGGCATTCATCATGTTATAGTCGGTGAGGTCGGGTGTCTCGATGACCAGGTTTCCACTGTAGTTGATGGTAAGAGCACCATCGGGGGCTACTTTGGTTTCTACTACCACTACCCCATTGGATGCTTTTGAACCATAAATTGAAGTTGCAGCTGCATCTTTCAAAATGGTGATGCTTGCTACCCGCTCGGGATCCAGATTCAAGATGCGGCTGATGGGAACGATGAATCCGTCCAATACGAACAGCGGGGTATTCGGACGGCTGGATACGTTGTCGAGCATCAAGTCCATGCTACCAGGTTTCTTCGAAAGCGATCCGAATGATTGGTCGCCTCGCATTTGGAATTCAGGCTGGGCATTGGGGTTGGCACCGGCATTGTTGTTTTCTACCATCTTAAAACTGGGATCGAAGAATTGCAAACCTTTCAGAATGTTGTTCGGATTCATTTTCCGAAGCTGATCACCTTTTACAGTAACATAGTTACCTGTAAAACTGGTTTTCTTACGTTTGCTGATACCTGTAACCACGACTTCCTCCATATTGACACCACCGGGTTTCAATATGATTTTCATGTTTCGATCGGCTTTCGTGATTTGTAGTGATTGGGCTTCGTAGCCGATATATGATACGCGGATGGAAGATTTGCGTTTGACACGCAAACTGAATTTTCCATCGATATTGGTAATACATCCTGCTGCACCGGCTTTGGCTTGCGTACCATCGGTGATGGCTATGTTGGCTCCAATTAATGTTTCTTTCGTATCTTCAGCCATTACCATACCTTCGATTAAGAATATATCGGCATTGTCGTTTTGCGTAGATAAGTCGCTGGACTCAAGAATGATTTGTCGGCCACTTTCGTAGCGAACTCGTATCGGTTGTCCATTCAACAGATGCGCTATCACCTTGTCAAGCGGCATGTCTTTCACATTTAGTTGGGCAACATCATTGATACCCATAATGGATACCCCTTGTAATACTAGGGTGGCTTTGGCCTTTTCGGCTACTGTCTTTAGTATTTTTCCTAAAGATTCGTTACTGATACGGAGGGTGATTTTGCTGTTTTTCCAATCGTCTTCAGCGCGGTTTTGTGCCAGGACGGGATTCCATGCTGTCAGTGGAAGAATAGTCATCAGAATCACCATGCAGAAAAACTTCAGATTGCTTGCTGTTTTCCTCATAAGTATTTCTCCTAAAACTTAAAAGATTGGATAATTAATTCGATTTTAGCTTTTCTGTCTCACGCAAATGGCTATTGCATCAATGAGTCAAGAATTTGCATATACTCTTTGTGGATATTGTATTTTTCTTTGTATTCTTTCATTAGCGGTTCAGCGCGTTCAATTTCTTTTCCGTTGCGGATGAAATTGCACAATAGGTTGTAGAGTATTGCATCACGAACCTCTCCTTCATAGAAGGTAGCAAATTGCTGGTACATGTCTTCTAATGTGTTTGGATAAGTATATTTTTCTCCTTTTGCTACAGCTTCTTTTTCTTTTTGGAAAGCACAATAGCGCATGAGCATGCTGATGTAGTTGGGATTACGAAGGGCGGCTCCCTTGGTAATCGGGCGATAGTTATCCATGATTTTCCAGTATTCACCGATGCCTTGCTTTTCGATAGGGAGATGACGAATTTCGGCATACATCACCGGATACTCCATGAAGGAATTGTAGACATCGCCCTGTATATCAGCCATGATGTAATTCTTGGCTTCGGGAGTGAGATTCTTTTCGACTTGAGCTATCAGTTCGTTGACTTTAGCAAGCAACTTGCGGGAATCGTTGATTCTGATTTCGGGTTTAACATCGAGAGCCGCACAAGCCAGCAGTTGTGATTTGTAACGGATGTTGCGTTTATAAAGTTCAATGTCCCACAGCAGTTGGTTGGCTTGAACAGCTTGAGGACTTCCGCTGAATTTCATTGAGGTAACAGGCTTTCCTTCATAGTTCATTACAACATGCAGGCTGTCTCCTGGTTGTAGCAATATGTCGGTGCGACCATTGATGAGCATGTTGACAATTTGATCGGTTTCGAATGAATAGGTGTGTGCTTCACCTGGATTCATATGAAATTCGGCACGTATGAAAGGGGTTTGTTTGCAGTCAAAATAAACCATGTCTTGTTTATAGCCGTTAATTTCAGCTATCAAGGTAGTTTTTTTCATTTGTGCCATGCTTGTAAGAGTTAAAAAGCAAATCACTCCTACACTGAAGAGTCTTTTAATCATAATAGTGTTTTTTGGTCAAAAATAGTATGTTGTTTTTTTATTTTTTCTCGTCAACTTTTAGATAATACGTAATCGATGTTTTTTATCTTTTCTAAATTTTTCTGTCTTAAAGAATCATCTATTGTGAAAAAATAAAAACGCATCCTTGAAAGATGGGTAAAAATAGAAAAAAAAATTGAAATAATGCTTCTGCAGAGTTGAATTTTTTCATTTGCTTGCAGGGCTGAAACAATAGACAGCCGGAAATCGGATTTGATTAGCGGCTGTCTATTCTTTTGGGTTAAGTGGTATGGGTCGGAATGGGGGCGTTTTGGCGAATTTCTACGCGGCGAATCTTACCGCTGATTGTTTTCGGAAGTTCTTCTACGAACTCGATGACACGCGGGTATTTGTAGGGAGCGGTCACTTTTTTAACGTGGTTTTGCAACTCTTTGATCAGTGCTTCTCCCGCTTGTACTTTGTAGTCCTTAGACAACACAATGGTGGCCTTTACCACTTGACCGCGGAGCTCGTCCGGTACTCCTGTGATGGCACATTCCACAACAGCCGGGTGAGTCATCAAGGCACTTTCCACCTCAAAGGGGCCGATACGATAGCCTGAACTTTTGATGACATCATCGGCGCGGCCTACGAACCACAAATATCCATCTTCGTCTTTCCAGGCAACATCTCCTGTATAGTAAATGCCATCATGCCAAGCTTCGCGCGTGCGTTCGGGATTACGGTAGTATTCTTTAAACAAACCGATAGGTTTGCCGTTGTTAGTGTGAATCACGATTTGGCCTTGCTCGCCGGCTTCAACCGAACGACCTTCACTGTTGATTAAATCGACTTCATACTGAGGGTTGGGAAGTCCCATGCTTCCGGGCTTCGGCTTCATCCAAGGCAAGGTAGCAACGGTCAGCGTTGTTTCCGTTTGTCCGAAGCCTTCCATCAACTTGATGCCTGTTAATTTCTTGAAGGTATCATATACGGCCGGATTCAGTGCTTCTCCTGCAATCGTGCAGTATTGGAGCGAAGACAAGTCATACTTGGTAAGGTCTTCGTGAATGAGAAAGCGGAAGATGGTAGGAGGTGCACAAAGAGAGGTGACGTGATAGTCTTGTATCTTGGTGAGAATATCGGCAGGAGTAAATTTCTCGTGGTCGTATACAAATACGTTGGCTCCAGCAATCCATTGTCCGTAGAGTTTGCCCCAGACCGCTTTTCCCCAGCCCGTATCGGCAATGGTGAGGTGCAGGCTGTCTTCATGCAGGTTGTGCCAGAAACAGCCGGTTACAATGTGTCCCAGCGGATAAGTGAAATCGTGGGCTACCATCTTGGGATTGCCTGTGGTTCCAGACGTGAAGTACATTAGGGAGATGTCATCATTGGTATTGGCATGCTTGGGGCGTACAAACGGAGCAGCTTGACGGATGCCTTGATGGAAATCTTCAAAGCCTTCCATCTGCTCCGGTCCTACGCTGATCACCTTTTCAACCGAAGGACTTTCAGGCAGCGAATCTTTGATGTGCTGCAGGATGATTTCCTCTCCAGCTGCTACAATCATTTTGATATCAGCCGCATTACAGCGGTAAACGATGTCTTTTTTGGTGAGCAGGTGAGTGGCGGGTATAACGGTCGCTCCCAGTTTATGGAGAGCAATGATGCTAAACCAGAATTCGTAGCGGCGTTTCAGAATCAGCATTACCATGTCTCCTCGTCCGATGCCTAAACTTTGAAAGTAAGATGCCGTTTGGTCGGTGTATTTTTTCATGTCAGCAAAAGTAAACTGACGGCTTTCACCTTTGTCGTTGGTCCAAAGCAATGCCTTCTTTTCAGGCTGCTCTGTTGCCCAAGCATCTACTATATCGTATCCGAAATTGAAGTTCTCCGGAACCTGTATTTTGAAATTCTTCTTAAAATCCTCTTGCGATGTGAAAGAGGTCTGCGATAAAAATCTTTCTACCATATTGCTGTTACATAATGATGGCAAGAAAGCGGACAGTCTTACCGTCTAGTGCTTTCATGCCATGGGGAAGTTTCGAATTAAAATAGATACTATCTCCCTGGTTGAGGGTGATTTCTTTTCCATCGATGTGGATAAGCATGCGGCCTTCCAATACCAGGTTGAACTCTTGTCCGCTGTGTGTATTGTAGTGCATGGACTCATTTTCCTTCGGCTCTATAGTCACGATGAAAGGATCGGCAGTGCGGTTTCTAAAGCCGGATGCCAGTGACTGGTATTTATAGGCCTTGGTACGTTCGATACTCACTCCCTTACCAGCGCGGGTTACAAAGTAACTGTTCATTTTGGGCTCCTCGCCAAACATCAGCGTGTCGAGGGCGATGTGATAGGTGCGCGCTATCTTTTGTAGCATACTTACAGAGATATCATAGTCGCCTGTTTCTGAGCGTTTGTATTCATCCATGGGAATATCACAATCGCGGGCGATGTCTTCCGCAGTAAGTTCGAGAACGTCGCGTAATCCGCGCAGGCGTTCAGCTATCTGTTTAATCTGTTCGTCCATAGTTGTTGGGTTGTTATGAGTTGTTGTTATTTTGATGCTTTCATTGCTTGAATCACAGCCGAGGTGAATCCGTTGTGGTCTAATTCATTGATTCCTTTGATGGTGATGCCTCCGGGAGTCGTTATCTTGTCGATTTCCACACTGGGATGGGTGTTGTTGTTTTGCAGCAGTGCTGCTGCCCCTTTCAGTGATTGGGCAATCAGGTCCATGGCATCTTTGGGATAGAGTCCCATTTCGATACCGGCCTGCATGGCGGCCTGTACATATTTCAGCACATAAGCGATACCGCAGGATGCTAAGGCGGTAGCTGCTGTGATTTCTTCTTCCGTAATCCGCAGAGTAGCACCCATTTCACTGAACAACTTTTTTAATAATTGGTCTTGCTCGTTGCTTGTATACCAGTTGCTTGCAATGAGTGTCATACTTTCCAACTCGCTAATGGCTGTATTGGGAATGATGCGTGCCATAGGCATCAAAGGATTTTCAACATACGTTGACAATTCTTCGAAAGAAATTCCGGCAGCAACGGAAACCAACAGTTGTGTACTTTTGATTTGTATCTCTTCCAGTACATTCTGCACAAGCCAGGGCTTGACAGTCAAAATGACAATGTCGGCTTCTGCTGCCGCTTCTTTATTGCTGTGGGTTACGCAGATTTCCGGAAATTCTTTTTTAAGTTGCTCCAACTTTTCAGAAGTGGGGTTGGAAACAATGATGTCTTTGTCTGCAATGAGACTTCCTTTGGCAAAACCTCGGGCGATGGAACCGCCCATATTGCCTGCGCCGATTATTGCTATTTTCATTTGTCTTTTGTTTAAATAGGTTGTGTGGACAAAGGTAGGGGATTATTGCGAAAAAACAAGAAGCAGCCTTGAGAAGAAATTGTTCTTCTATCATAAGGCTGCTTTCCTGTGCTTTTTTATGACTTAAATGCTTGAATCTAGCGCCCGTTTGAAGCGGATGATAAACTCGTCTGCTTCTTCTTTGCTGAGGCAGAGAGGGGGAAGGAGGCGAAGTACATGACTGCCACTTGCCCCTGTGAATACATGCTCTTTGTAGATCAGACGGCTGCGCATTTCCTTAATCGGTTCGTCGAATTCAAGACCTATCATCAGTCCTCGTCCCCGGACTTCTTTCAACTGCGGAATCTTTTTCAACTCTTCCTGCAGGTATTGTCCGACAGTAGCTGCATTGTTTATCAGATTTTCTTCTTCGATGACATCCATTACGGCCAATGCTGCAGCGCAAGCCAGATGATTGCCGCCGAATGTAGTGCCTAACTGTCCGTGCACAGGCTTGAACAGCGGACTGATAAGTACACCTGCCATGGGGAAGCCGTTGCCAATTCCTTTGGCTACGGTTATGATATCTGGGCGGATACCCGTGTGCTGGTGTGCAAAGAATTGCCCACTGCGTCCGTATCCACTTTGGATTTCATCAGCAATTAGAAGGGTACCCGTGTCTGTACAGATCTGACGGAGAGCCTGCATGAATTCTGTAGTTGGTATTTGAATGCCGCCTACACCTTGGATACCTTCTATCATCACAGCACAGACGTCCCCTTTGCTCAACTCCCTTTGCATGGCATCGATGTCATTCAGCGGAAGATAAACAACGTGGCCGTTGTTGTTGATGGGGGCAATGATAGCAGGATTATGAGTCGCTTCTACTGCCAGTGAGGTTCGTCCGTGAAAGGCTTTCTGAAAGGAAATCACCTTGGTGCGTCCGTTGTGGAAAGAAGCTAGCTTCAGTGCATTTTCGTTTGCCTCCGCGCCGCTGTTGATCAGAAAGAGACTGTAGTCGTCATATCCTGAAAGCTTTCCCAACCGTTCGGCAACCTGCTGCTGCAGTTTGTTGACTACCGAGTTGGAATAGAACCCCAGTCGGGCTACCTGTTCGCTAATCATCTGTACATAGTGAGGGTGAGCGTGGCCGATGGAGATTACGGCATGCCCGCCATAGAGGTCCAGGTATTCGGTGCCGTTTTCGTCCCACACTTTGCAGCCTTTACCTTTCACTATGTTGACATTATATAGGGGATATACATCGAATAAATTCATGGTTGACGTGATTGGAGTTACTAATTAAAAGGCACTGGGTTTGAGGCGCAGTCCCACTGTTTCTTCCAGGTTGAACATAAGGTTCATGTTGTGTACAGCCTGACCGCTGGCCCCCTTCAGCAAATTGTCGATGCAGGAAATAATCAGCAGTTTGTCACCGTGCTTTTCTAAATGCAATAGACATTTGTTAGTGTTGATCACTTGCTTGAGATCGATATTCTTATATACCACATGGACAAAAGAATCCTTTGCGTAATATTCTTCATACATGCGAGTCAGTTCGTCAATAGCCACCTTTGTCTTTACCACTATTGTAGCAAAAATACCACGTGGAAAATCACCCCGGTAAGGAATGAAATCGATCTCGGAATGAAAGCTGGTTTGCAGTTGCTTTAAAGACTGTTTGATTTCCGGTATGTGTTGATGCTCAAAAGCTTTGTACACACTTAGGTTGTTGCTTCTCCAACTGAAATGGCTTGTGGTATCGGGCTTCACCCCCGCACCGGTACTTCCAGTAATGGCATTTACTACGATATCGCCGGTGAGCAGCAGATTTTTGGCCAGCGGCAATAAACCGAGTTGGATGCAGGTGGCAAAGCAGCCGGGGTTGGCAACATGCTTGGCTGTACAAGTAGCCCGGCGGTTCAGTTCGGGCAGTCCATAGATGAAATCGTGGTCATCGCTCTTGAGACGATAGTCCATGGAGAGATCGATGATTTTGAGTTGCTGAGGAAGGTTGTGGCTTTCCATGAACTTCTTTGTATCGCCATGAGCGGTACAGAAAAATAATATATCGATTTCATTTAAGGGCAATTGCTCTGTAAAACATAAATCAGTTTCCCCATACAGGCCTTCATGCACATCTGTAATGGGACATCCTGCATGGCTGTTGCTATGGATGAATACAATTTCTGCTTCGGGATGATTGAGTAACAAGCGGATGAGCTCGCCTGCTGTATAACCGGCACCGCCGATAATTCCTATCTTAATCATATCTTTTCGTCTTTATGGTTAGTGTAGTAAGTACGTAATGGAGTAGAGGTAACTTTGATGAACCCTTTTGCATCTTCGGCCGTCCATCCTTTTTGCATTTCACCATATTCGCCGAATTTGTTTTTAACGAGGTCGTCCTCGCTTTCCACTCCAACCGTGGAGAACGAGAACGGGCGAAGTTCAAGAATGGCTGTGCCGTTTACGTTGCGTTGGCTTTCCTGCAGCATGGCTTCGATATCGCGCATGACGGGCTCCAAGTATTGGCTCTCATGTAAAAACATGCCATACCAGTTGGCCACTTGGTCCTTCCAGTATTGTTGCCATTTGCTGAGTGTATATTTCTCGAGGAAGCGGTGCGCACCGATAATCAGCATGGGAGCAGCCGCTTCAAATCCGACGCGGCCTTTGATGCCGATAATTGTATCGCCTACATGCATATCACGTCCGATACCATAGGCTGAACCGATTTCATCTACTTTCTGAATTGCTTGGATAGGGTCATCAAATGTTTCGTCATTGACAGCCTTCAGTTCTCCTTTTTTGAAGGTGAGACGGAGTTGTTCGCTTCCTTCTTTGGTTACGTGCTTCAGATAAGCCGATTCGGGCAAGCCTTGGGCTGAGTCGAGAATTTCTCCTCCACAGATGGAAGTACCCCACAAGCCTACGTTGTATGAATATTTCAGTTTGGTGAAATCGGCATGAAACCCGTGCTGATTGAGGTAGTCGATTTCCTCTTGGCGGCTGAGAGCCATATCACGCGTGAGGGTGATGATTTCCATTTCCGGAGCCAGTACTAGGAAGGTCATGTCAAAGCGAATCTGATCGTTTCCGGCACCGGTTGATCCGTGAGCAATAGCATCGGCTCCGATTTCGTTGGCATAGCGCGCAATGGCCAGCGCCTGAAAGATACGTTCCGAACTGACAGAAATCGGATAGGTGCCATTTCGCAACACGTTTCCGTAGACCATGTATTTCAAACTCTTTTCGTAATACTCTTGTGTCACGTCCAGAGTCACATAGTCAACAGCTCCCAGTTTGTAGGCATTTTCTTCGTTCGTTTTTAACTGTTCGGGACTGAATCCGCCTGTATTGGCACAAGCTGCATATACTTCGTATCCCTTTTCTTTAGTGAGGTACATTACTGTGAACGATGTGTCGAGTCCACCGCTGAAGGCCACCACTACTTTTTTCTTCTTCTCTTCCATGGAACTGTATGTAATTAGATATTATTTTTTTCTCTTTCTTTGTTTCTTGGGTCTGCAGGGTCGTAGAGCATGGCTGTACAAATGCAGAATTTGCGGTTTTTGGCCATTAATATATCATGGTTGATACATCCTTCACATCCTTTCCAGAAAGCATCGTCATCGGTTAACTCGTTGAATGTGACCGGCACATATCCCAGTTCCGTATTCATTTTCATGACAGCTGCTCCGGAAGTCAGACTGAAAATTTTGGCCCAAGGCCATCGAAGTCGGGCCAGCTGAAAAGACGCTTTCTTGATACGCTTAGCCAGTCCTACCCCCCGGAAGTCGGGATGGACGATCAGACCGGATGTTGCTACATATTGTTTGTTTCCCCAAGACTCGATATAGGTGAATCCGGCAAAGGTGTCTCCACAAAGAGCAATGATTGCTTTCCCTTCTTTCATCTTGGTAGCTACATATTCGTGTGTACGTTCTGCGATACCTGTACCGCGTACAGCTGCAGCCTTTCTGATGGTATCCAATATAGTGTCAACGTAAATCTCATGAGAGGCGTCGGCCACCATAACGTCAATTTGTTGAGTGTCCATGTGTATATATTATAATATAGGTATTATTATTATTCGATGTTGGGGATGACGAATGATAATGCATGTTGGAGTTGACGAGGGGCTACCCCTTCTCGAAGTACCAGCATGATGGTGTCGTCTCCGGCAATCGTACCCAGTATTTCTTCGCATTCGTGATTGTCAATATCGTAGGCCATGCTGCTTGCATATCCTGGACGAGTGCGGATGACTGCAATGTTGCCGGAAAACTGCAGGGAGATGAATCCGTTGTAGCGCAACATTTCGCTGGCACTTTGTTCGGTGGTGCGTTTATACATTATGTTGTTGGGTAATACATAAACATACTTTCCGCTCATGCTGGCAGCTTTAGCCACTTTCAGTTGTTTCAAGTCACGAGAAAGAGTGGCTTGCGTTAATTCAAACCCTTCTTTCCCAAGTTCTTGTAGTAGTTCTTCCTGTGAGGAAATCTCTTTGCTTGAAATAATTATTTTAATGGCATCTAGCCTGTTCGCTTTCTTCTTCATTGTATAATTATTCTAATTACTGTGCAAATGTATGCAATGTTTTGAATAAACAAGCATAAAGTTTCTTCTTTTTTGTATAAAAAAGGTATTTTAGAAGCGTACAAAATAGGTAATGAGGACACGGGACGTCTGTTTGCTAAAAAAATATTGTAATAAAAATGAAATGATCCGGGAGGGGGTTGTGGTTTTCGCTTGCCGTGTTTTATTGCATAAATTTAAAGAAACTAGGACCGCTCATTTGCACTCATTGAGTTACTTGCTCCTTGTTTCGTCTTTGGAAGGAGTCGTTGGGAAAGTTGTTTTTTTATGAATGAAATAATCTTCTTTACAGTTTGTACATTTTGAATAAAAACCGTAAATTTGCACGCAATAAATTTTAAACGCATAACCCTATGTCATTTATTGCTGATAAGATTGTAATGGATGGATTAACTTACGACGACGTATTGTTGATTCCCGCTTATTCTGAAGTTTTACCGCGCACTGTCGATCTTACGACAAAGTTTTCAAGAAACATTGAGTTGAAAATCCCTTTTGTAACGGCTGCTATGGATACGGTGACCGAAGCAAAAATGGCCATCGCTATTGCTCGTGAAGGCGGTATCGGTGTGATTCACAAAAACATGTCTATTGAAGAGCAGGCAAGACAAGTTGCTATTGTGAAGCGTGCCGAAAACGGTATGATTTATGACCCTGTGACAATCAAGAGAGGCTCTTCTGTTCAGGATGCATTGAATATAATGGCTGAATACAAAATTGGCGGTATTCCTGTAGTGGATGATGAAGGTTATCTGGTAGGTATTGTTACTAACAGAGATTTGCGCTTTGAAAAAGACATGACGAAGCGTGTTGATTGGGTGATGACTCCCAAAGAAAAGCTGGTGACAACCAATCAGTCTACAGATTTGGAATCTGCAGCACAGATTCTGCAGCAGCATAAGATTGAAAAACTTCCAATTGTAGGATTGGATGGCAAGTTGATTGGTTTGGTAACTTATAAGGATATTACCAAAGCGAAAGACAAACCGATGGCTTGTAAAGATGCCAAAGGACGTTTGCGTGTAGCTGCAGGGGTAGGTGTTACGGCTGATACAATGGACCGTATGCAGGCTTTGGTGGATGCCGGAGCTGATGCTATTGTGATTGATACGGCTCACGGACATTCAAAATTTGTGATTGATAAATTGAAAGAAGCCAAAGTGCGCTTCCCGAATATTGATATTGTGGTAGGTAACATTGCTACGGGAGCTGCAGCGAAAGCGTTGGTAGAAGCAGGTGCTGATGCTGTGAAAGTGGGTATCGGTCCGGGTTCTATTTGTACTACGCGTGTGGTTGCCGGTGTAGGGGTACCTCAGTTGTCGGCTGTCTATGAAGTTGCCAAAGCTTTGGAAGGAACGGGTGTGCCTTTGATTGCAGATGGTGGTTTGCGTTATTCAGGTGATGTCGTGAAAGCATTGGCTGCTGGCGGTTACAGTGTGATGATTGGTTCCCTGGTTGCCGGAACAGAAGAATCACCGGGTGATACAATCATATTCAACGGTCGTAAATTTAAGTCTTATCGTGGCATGGGTTCATTGGAAGCCATGGAAAATGGATCTAAGGACCGTTATTTTCAAGGCGGTACTACGGATGTGAAGAAGTTGGTGCCGGAAGGTATTGCTGCTCGTGTACCGTATAAAGGTACTTTGTATGAAGTTGTTTATCAGTTGACAGGTGGCTTGCGTGCAGGTATGGGCTATTGCGGGGCTGCAAATATTGAGAAGTTGCATGATGCCAAGTTTACTCGCATTACGAATGCAGGAGTAATGGAAAGCCATCCGCATGATGTGACGATTACGAGTGAATCACCTAACTATAGCCGTCCGGAATAACGGTTATAGCGGCAGGTAGTTAAGAATACTGACGGTGAGTGGTGAACATACTGTGTAAATCAGTGTATGTTTGCTGTTCACCGTTTTTTTATTTTATGTTTTTATAGGGGGCGTTGTCGGTGTATGGAGAGTAGGATAATGAAAAGGATGTGGGGAATGTTTTGTTGCTGTCTGTGTTCATTCATGGCTTTTGCACAGGGGGATCCTGTCGTGATGCGTATTAATGGACTGGATGTTTTGCGTTCGGAATTTGAATATTCGTACGATCAGTATCGGTCGATGTCAGGGCATCGGTTGGTACCTAAGGAGTATGTACCTTTCTTTGTTCAGCAATGGATGAAAGTAGCTGCAGCCAAAGAGGAAGGGTTGGACACCACTCTTTCGTATCGGATTCAGCATGAAGCCGTGCGTAAGCAGTTGGTGAAAACCAGCTTGGTAGACACGGCACGGGTGGACAGTTGCCTGCATAGCCGGTATGAGAAGACAGTTGGAAGAAACATGGAGGTGCAGGTGATGCAGGTGTTCCGTTCACTTCCGCAGAATATGAATGCCCGCCGGTTGGAAGAAGCGAAACAGCAAATGGAGTCTTTATATCAGTCTATCCAAAAACGTCCTGAGGTGGATTTCAAGCAGTGGGTGGATATGTATTCTGATGACAAGGAGGTACGCTGGTTATCTTCTCTGCAGACGACTGCCGAGTTTGAGCATCATGTGTTTTCATTGCCGGTGGATGGGGTGTCGGCTCTTTTTTATACGCCTGCCGGTTTGCATATCGTCAAAGTAATCGCTCGGAAGGAGTTGTCCGTTGACAGGCAAGTGGTAAATGAACGCATACGTCGGCTGGCTGTCGATCGAGTGTCAGATCAGATTGTGGCTCCACTGATAGAGCGGTTAAAGCGGGAAAGAGGTTTTGTACCGCATTCCAGTGGACTGAAAGAATTGTTGGATAAGGGAGAAACCAATCGGACGTTGTTTACTATCGGTAGCAAACCTTATGATGGAAACCTGTTTAAGCAGTTTGCCTCCTCTCATCCGCAGGCATTGGAACGTCAGTTGTTGGATTTTATTACAAAGTCCATCCTGGATGAGGCTAGTGACAGTGTTGAGGTGTGGAACGAGTCAGTCAAAAATAGACTCCATCAAGCGGATGTGACCTATTTGGCGCGGGAGATTACTCGTATGAAAGTGGACGATCCGGCTGCAGCCGACCGGGCGGGTTGGGCTGCCTATTTTGAGGTTCATCGTTCTCATTACCGGTGGAAAATACCTCGTTATAAAGGAGCTGTGCTCCATTGTGCTGATAAGAAAACTGCCAAGCTGATGAAGAAGATATTGAAGAAACTCCCCTTTGAAAACTGGAAAGAACGGGTAGCTCAGGAAGTAGCTTCTTCATCGGTTGGAAAGGTGAAAATGGAGCAGGGAATTTGGGAAATAGGAGAAAATCCTTTTGTTGATAAATTGGTATTTAATCAAGGCGGATTTCAGCCGCTTGTGTCTTATCCTTTTACTGTTGTGATAGGCCATAAACAAAAAGAACCAGAGGACTACCGGGAAGTGGCCGACCGGGTGAAAAAGGATTACCGGGCTTTCTTGTATGCCCGTTGGATGAAAGAATTGAAGGCTGCTGGTAGTGTGGATGTTATCTCAGACGTTTTAAAAACCGTTAATAATAACTGATGTAACCGATTATTCACTATCTTCGTAGCTTAATAAGTAGATTTCAATTGACAATGCGAATATTAGTCCTCTTATCGATTACTCTTCTTTCTTGCGGGGCATGCAAGGAGCAGTATGACCACAAAGGGAAGACCCCTTTAGTGGAGGTAGATGGTAATTTTTTGTATAAAGAAGATTTGATGTCCGTATTGCCTGTCGGATTGTCAAAGGAGGATAGTGTGCTCTTTGCCAACCGTTACATTCGCGGTTGGGCTGAAGACGTTTTGCTGTATGAAAAGGCGTCGGACAATATTCCTGATAATGTGGATGTTGATAAACTGGTGGATAACTACAGAAAAGCACTTATCATGCATACTTATCAGCAGGCACTCATCAGCCAAAAATTAGTAAGTGACATACCGGAACAAGAGATTGCAGCCTATTATGACGCTAATAAAGTTCTGTTTAAGTTGGAAAATCCTTTGGTCAAAGGCTTGTTCATTAAGGTCCCGCTGACAGCCCCCCAGCTCAATAATGTACGGCGCTGGTACAAATCGGATCGGCAGGATGCGATTGAAAGTTTGGAAAAGTACAGCTTGCAGAACGCAGTCAAATATGAATACTTTTATGACAGATGGGTGCCGGTAGCAGATGTGCTCGACTTGATTCCTTTAGCGGAAGAGTCGCCAGAAGTTTATGTGGATAAACACCGGCAACTGGAATTGAAAGATACCGCCTTTTACTATTTTCTGCATGTCACAGATTATCGGGGAGCGGGTGAAGAAAAGCCGTATGAGTTTGCCCGTACCGAAGTGAAAGATTTGCTGGTTAATCAGAAACGAGTGAAATTTATGGAACAGGTAAAAAGCGACTTGTATCAACAAGCTGTTAACAATCAAAAGATTATATACAATTTTAACTATAAAGAATGAAGAAGTTTGTAAACGTTAGATTGCTTGTCAGCCTTATTCTGGCATTGGTTGCAGATGTGGCTGTTTACGCACAGGACAACGTGGTGGATGAAGTAGTGTGGGTTGTGGGTGACGAAGCTATTTTGAAATCAGATGTTGAAGAGGCACGTTTGGATGCGCTGTACAACGGCCGTCGATTTGATGGAGATCCTTATTGTGTGATACCCGAAGAAATTGCTGTGCAGAAGTTGTTCTTGCATCAAGCCAAATTGGATAGTATTGAGGTTTCTGAAGCGGAAATCATACAGCGTGTGGATATGATGACAAACATGTATATCCAGCAAATCGGTTCAAAGGAAAAAATGGAAGAATATTTCAATAAGACATCGACTCAAATCCGTGAAACGCTTCGTGATAATGCGCGTGATGGACTGACAGTGCAGAAGATGCAGCAGAAACTGGTTGGTGAAATCAAGGTGACCCCTTCTGAGGTGCGTCGCTATTTTAAAGACTTGCCTCAAGACAGTATTCCGTATATTCCGACTCAGGTGGAAGTACAGATTATTACCCTGCAGCCTAAAATTCCCGTAGCAGAGATTGAAGATGTGAAGAAGCGTTTGCGTGATTACACGGAACGGGTCACCAAAGGGGAAATCTCATTTTCTACATTGGCACGTCTGTATTCCGAAGACAAAGCTTCTGCTATCAAGGGGGGTGAATGCGGATTTATGGGACGTGGTATGATGGATCCTGCTTATGCTACTGTGGCTTTCAGTTTGCAGGATCCGAAAAAGGTTTCTAAAATTGTAGAGTCTGAATTTGGTTATCACATTATTCAACTGGTGGAAAAACGGGGAGACCGTGTGAATACACGCCACATTCTGCTCCGTCCGCGTGTTTCTGAGAAGGAGTTGACTGCCGCATGTGCACGTCTGGACTCTATTGCTGATGATATCCGTAATAATAAGTTCACTTTTGATGAGGCGGCTGCTTATATTTCACACGATAAAGATACACGCAACAATCACGGTATCATGGTGAATGTAGACAATAATACGGGGGTTACTACATCGAAGTTTCAGATGCAGGATCTTCCGCAGGATGTAGCTAAGGTGGTGGATAAAATGAACGTAGGCGAGATTTCCAAGGCCTTTACTATGATTAATGAAAAGGATGGTAAAGAGGTGTGCGCTATTGTAAAACTGAAAGAAAAAATCAACGGACATAAGGCTACCATTGCAGAAGACTATCAGGATTTGAAGGCAATTGTAATGAATAAACGCCGAGAAGAAATGTTGCATAAATGGATTCTGGAAAAACAGAAATGTACGTATGTCCGTATTAATGAGAATTGGCAAAAATGTGACTTCAAATATCCGGGTTGGATAAAGAAGGATTGATGGTAAAACAGCTGGATTCGTATATGCTGAAACAAAACAGAAAAGATAAACAACACGACAGGCATAGATGGCTTTTAGCAGGCTTTCTATGCCTGTTTGGCGTATGCCTTATCGCGCATCCTCAGAAGAAGGAGGATTCTCCACAGTCTTCGGCGAACAAGAAGACGAAGGTATATCTGCTTCATGCAGACCAGGGTCAGGCGGATAAACTGTCTCGTCCTGGGGTACAGGTGCTTATCGGTAATGTAAAATTGCGCCACGACAGTATGTATATGTATTGCGACAGTGCTTTGATTTTTGAAAATACCAACTCGGTTGAAGCATTTAGTAATGTACGTATGGAGCAGGGAGATACTTTGTTCATTTATGGTGACTACCTGTATTATGACGGAATGGCTCAGATTGCACAACTCCGTGAGAATGTAAAGATGATCAATCGAAATACAACCTTGCTGACTGACAGCTTGAATTATGATCGTCTTTATAATCTCGGTTACTACTTTGAAGGAGGAACTTTGATGGATGAGGAGAATGTGTTGACGTCCGATTGGGGGGAATACAGTCCGGCTACCAAGCAGTCGGTGTTTAATCACAATGTGCGATTGGAAAATCCTAAGTTTGTGATGACTTCGGATACGTTGCGTTACAACACCTTGGATAAAATAGCCGTCATCCTTGGTCCTTCGGATATTGTTAGTAACAATAATCATATTTATTCCGAACGGGGAAACTATAACACGGTAACCGAGCAGGCGGAACTGCTTGACCGCTCTGTGTTGACCAATCAAGGGAAGCGACTGGTGGGAGACAGCTTGTTTTACGACCGCAGGTTGGGATATGGTGAAGCTTTTGACAGGGTGGAAATGACCGATGTGGTCAATAAGAATATGCTTATCGGTGATTATTGCTATTATAATGAGTTGACGGATTCTGCATTGGCTACGAAACGTGCCATCGCGATTGACTATTCTCAAGGTGACAGTCTGTTTATGCATGGCGATACGTTGCAAATGGTGACTTTCTACATGAATACGGATTCGCTGTACAGGCTGATAAAGGTGTTTCATAAGGTCCGCATTTTCCGTACGGATGTGCAGGGGGTATGTGATTCGTTGGTTTATAATTCGAAGGATTCTTGCTTGACGATGCATTCCGATCCGATACTTTGGAATGAAGGACAGCAGTTGCTGGGAGAACAGATTAAAATATATATGAACGATAGCACCATTGATTGGGCACATATCATCAATCAGGCCCTAACAGTGGAGAAGAAGGATTCAATTCATTATAATCAGGTTTCCGGTAAAGAGATGAAAGCTTTTTTTGAAAATGGTGACATGCGCCGTATTGAAGTTGTCGGTAATGTTCAGACTGCTTTTTACCCCCAGGAAAAAGACAGTACGATGACTGGATTTAACTGTCTGGAGGGTAGTGTGCTTCATCTTTATATGAAAGAACGGAAAATCGAAAAGGGCATGTTTGTGGGTAAGTCGAATGGTACAATGTATCCGATGGATCAGATTCCTGCAGACAAGCTTCGTCTTCCCACCTTTGCGTGGTTCGATTATGTGCGTCCGCTTAACAAAGAAGATATTTTCTATTGGAGGGGAAAGAAGGCGGGTGAAACACTGAAACCTACTACGACGAAGCGGCCGAAGACAAGTAAACGAAATTTAATTAATATGTAGTAAACCATGGGGATGTTTAATTCGATGAGAAAACCCAGAGGGTTTAATCACCAATATATATATGTAGACGAACGCAAGGAAAAACTTGCCAAAATGGAAGAAAATGCGAAACGTGACTTGGGAATGCTTCCTGAGAAAGAGTTTAGTCCGGAAGATATTCGTGGCAAATTTATTGAAGGAACGACCCACTTGAAAAGAAGAAAGGCAAGTGGACGTAAGCCGGTTTCTTTTGGTATCATTGTGATTCTTATTGCTTTCCTTTTGTATATTTGGCATTATTTGTCTACTGGTAGTTGGTCATTTTAATTTTAATTTTCCATCATGAGTGATATTATTCATTTGTTGCCCGATTCGGTAGCCAATCAGATAGCTGCCGGTGAAGTGATTCAGCGTCCGGCATCTGTCATTAAGGAATTGGTTGAGAACGCCATTGATGCAGAAGCAGAGAACGTGCATGTGTTGGTGACGGATGCAGGTAAAACATGCATTCAGGTCATTGATGACGGGAAAGGTATGTCTGAAACGGATGCACGCCTTTCTTTTGAACGCCATGCTACTTCTAAAATCCGGGAAGCGGGCGATTTGTTTGCTCTGCGGACAATGGGGTTTCGTGGAGAGGCTTTGGCGTCGATTGCTGCTGTGGCACAAGTAGAATTGAAAACTCGTCTGGAATCGGAAGAATTGGGTACCAAACTGTTGATTGCAGGTTCCAAACTGGAATCTCAAGAGGTGGTTTCTTGCTCAAAGGGAAGTAATTTTTCAGTAAAAAATCTTTTTTTCAATGTGCCAGCCCGGCGCAAGTTCCTCAAAGCAAATTCTACGGAACTGAGTAACATTCTGGCTGAATTTGAACGGATTGCATTGGTACATCCAGAAGTAGCCTTCTCGCTCTATAGTAACGATTCTGAACTATTTAACTTGCCTGTAGCTCCGTTGCGTCAGCGCATCATGGCTATCTTCGGTAAGAAACTTAACCAGCAGTTGTTGAATGTCGAAGTAAACACTACGATGGTGAAAGTGACCGGTTATGTAGCCAAGCCTGAAACAGCGCGTAAGAAAGGGGCGCATCAGTTTTTCTTTGTCAATGGCCGTTATATGCGTCATCCCTATTTTCACAAAGCAGTTATGGAGGCTTATGAACATCTGATTCCGGCGGGCGAGCAGATTTCTTATTTTATCTATTTTGAGGTAGATCCTGCCAGCATTGATGTGAACATTCATCCGACCAAAACTGAAATAAAGTTTGAAAACGAACAGGCTATTTGGCAGATACTTTCGGCATCTGTCAAGGAGTCTTTGGGAAAATTCAGTGCTATTCCTTCTATTGATTTTGATACGGAGGATATGCCTGATATTCCGGCCTTTGAACCGGAGGTGCTTCCGGAACCACCTCGTGTGCATTACAATTCTGATTATGATCCTTTTAAGGTATCGGGTACGTCTTACGGCCGTCCGAAAGGGGAATGGGAGGATCTGTATAGCGGCTTGACAAAGCCCAGCAAAATCAATGCTTCGGAAGCGGAACTGGAACAGGGGTGGGAGGAGCCTTTCCTTAAAACGGAAGAGCAGTCTCAGGAGGCTACACTGGAGTCTGTGGCTTCTTCACCTTTGTATGTAGATGAAGGAATTTTGGAAAAAGGAAATAAGTATCTGCAGTTTAAAGGTCGCTTTATTTTGACTTCTGTGAAATCGGGGTTGATGTTGATTGATCAGCACCGTGCTCATATTCGTGTGTTGTACGACCGTTATATGGTGCAGATTCAGCAAAAACAAGGAGTTTCTCAAGGGGTGTTATTCCCGGAAATTCTTCAGTTGCCGGCATCTGAAGCCACTGTGTTGCAGAATATTATGGAAGATTTGATTTCAGTAGGTTTTGATTTAAGTGATTTGGGTGGGGGAAGTTATGCCATCAACGGAATACCGGCGGGTATTGAAGGCTTGAATCCGGTAGAGTTGGTGCGTAATATGCTACACACAGCAATGGAAAAAGGGAAGGATGTGAAAGATGAGATTCACAGCATTCTGGCATTGACTTTGTCGCGTGCAGCTGCTATTGTGTATGGCCAAGTGCTCAATGATGAAGAAATGAGCCATTTGGTCGACGCTCTTTTCGCATGTGCCGCACCCAATTACACACCCGACGGTAAAGTGATTCTTTCTATGATCAAGGAGGACGATATTGAACGTCTGTTTCGATAAAATAGGTACATCTCCCTTTTTTACAATACCTTTGGGACGGTGTTATTGAATGTGTTAATGGGAAAGTGGACGACACGGGTGGACGGATTGTTCATGCAGTCAGTATAGCGAATTGCAGGCTAAACGTTTTACTCGAAATGACATAGCCGATTCTGTGAAGAGGCTCTCAGGGCTGATGGTTCGTGTACATTATGCTGGGATTACATGAATCTGTACGGGGGAGAATGTTGAACTGAATGCTACAGGATTGGAAGGAATGAGCGTGCCTTTTCCTAGAGAAGCCCCCTCTCAAGCCTTGCTAATGCAAAGATATGAGAGGGCTCTTTTTATCTCTGTAGTCAATTATTTTTCTTTGATTTATGCGGGAAGTTTATTCTTGAGAGAAGCGTTTGATTTGTTCTTCAATCAGTTCCTTATCATCAAAATAGTTGATCTTCATAGCTCTTTTTACATCGGCCAATGTTTCTGCAGCAGTTGCTCTGGCTACTTCGCATCCCTTTTGTAGCATTTCATATACAGCGGGAATATCTTTGCTGAATTCTTTCCGTCGGTTGCGAATCGGTTCCAGTGTTTCTTGCATGATGGCATTCAGAAAACGTTTTACTTTCACATCACCCAATCCGCCTCGTTGGTAATGAGCTTTCAACTCGTCTAAGTTGGGGTAATCGGGTAAATAATGTTCGAAATGCTCCGGACGGCAGAAAGCATCGAGGTAAGTAAATACGGTGTTTCCTTCAATCTTGCCGGGGTCTTGTACACGCAGGTGTCCTGGATCAGTATACATACTCATGATTTTCTTTTGGATTTCATCAACTTCTTCTGAAAGATAGATGCAGTTTCCAAGTGATTTACTCATCTTCGCTTTACCGTCGGTTCCAGGTAGGCGGAGGCAGGCTGCATTTTCAGGCAATAAGATTTCGGGTTCCACCAAGGTTTCTCCATAGATGTAGTTGAAACGGCGTACAATTTCCCGGGCCTGTTCGAGCATGGGTTCCTGGTCTTCTCCTACAGGAACTGTTGTAGCACGGAAGGCTGTGATATCCGCAGCCTGGCTGATGGGGTAGGTGAAAAAACCTACAGGTATGCTGGTTTCAAAATTGCGCATCTGAATTTCTGTCTTCACCGTCGGGTTCCGTTGCAGACGTGACACTGTCACGAGGTCCATGAAGTAAAAACTGAGTTCACAGAGTTCCGGTATTTGCGATTGGATGAAGATGGTAGTCTTTGCAGGGTCCAGTCCGCAAGCCAGATAGTCGAGAGCTACCTCGATCACATTTTGACGTACTTTTTCCGGATTGTCAATATTGTCAGTTAGTGCTTGCGCATCAGCAATAAACACAAACATCTTATCATAATCACCTGCATTTTGCAGTTCCACTCTGCGTTTCAGCGATCCTACATAGTGACCTATATGGAGTCTTCCGGTTGGGCGGTCACCGGTCAATATAATTTTTTCTTTTCCCATTGTGTATAATCTTAATATATTATGGATGGCAAATATACAGATAAAAACTGAAAGAAGCATGAAGATGAGCTTACTTCGTGTCATTTTGGAATAAAGAATGGTTGGACGATGCTTTCTTTGTTTGTTTTTCCCACTCTGTTTTTGCTCTCTGTTTGGCTTTACTTTTGTTTTCATGTTTCCGTGGACTGTACCGGTGTATTCCGCATAAAAAAAGTGAGAGTTTCGTTTTGCAATATGCAAAATAAGTCGTTACTTTGCATAAATTTTAATAGAGAAAATGATTCAGCAAGAAACAAGAAGTAAATACCACCTCTATTCGAATGTTTTACATTCGCAGATAGTGGGTTCCTTTTTTTTCTTAAGAAATGATATTTTAGTTCTTTGGTAATGCGTTAATCCTTTTTTAAGGGTAACGCATTTTTTTTATAAATAAATTAGGAAAACAACTTTATAAAATAACATAAGATATGGAAAAGGAAATCAAGAAAGTTCTCGTTTTGGGTTCTGGGGCACTCAAAATCGGACAGGCCGGAGAATTTGACTACTCAGGTTCACAAGCGCTGAAGGCTTTGAAAGAAGAAGGAATCAGTTCAGTATTGGTAAACCCGAACATCGCTACCATTCAAACTTCTGAAGGGATTGCTGATAAGGTGTATTTCCTTCCAGTAAACACGTACTTTGTAGAAGAAATTATCAAGAAAGAACGTCCTGATGGTATTTTGCTTGCTTTCGGTGGGCAGACTGCGTTGAATTGCGGTGCCGAACTTTATACACAAGGCATTCTTGAAAAATATGGAGTGAAGGTGCTGGGTACATCGGTGGATGCTATCATGTACACTGAAGATCGTGACTTGTTTGTCAGGAAGTTGGATGAAATCGAAATGAAGACTCCGGTGAGCCAGGCAGTAGAAAGCATGGAAGAAGCTTTGGCTGCTGCACGTAAGATTGGTTATCCGGTCATGGTGCGTTCGGCTTATGCATTGGGGGGGCTTGGTAGTGGCATCTGTGTCAACGAAGAAGAATTTGTGAAATTGGCCGAAAGCTCATTCACTTTCTCTAAGCAGATTCTGGTAGAAGAATCTTTGAAAGGTTGGAAGGAAATTGAGTTCGAAGTGATTCGTGATGCCAATGATCACTGCTTTACTGTGGCAAGCATGGAAAACTTTGACCCACTGGGTATTCATACCGGTGAATCGATAGTAGTTGCTCCTACTTGCTCATTGGATGAAAAGGAACTTTCAATGCTGAAGGAACTGTCGGTGAAATGTATCCGTCACTTGGGCATTGTGGGCGAATGTAACATTCAGTATGCTTTCAACTCAGATACGGATGATTACCGTGTGATTGAAGTGAACGCTCGCCTAAGCCGTTCATCAGCATTGGCTTCTAAAGCAACAGGTTATCCGTTGGCTTTCGTCGCAGCTAAAATTGCATTGGGTTACACTCTCGATCAGATTGGTGAAAAGGATACTCCGAACTCGGCTTATGTAGCTCCTGAACTGGATTATTATATCTGTAAGATTCCTCGTTGGGACTTGACTAAATTTGCAGGTGTGTCTCGTGAAATCGGTTCCAGCATGAAGTCTGTTGGTGAAATCATGTCTATCGGTCGCTCTTTCGAAGAAATTATTCAAAAGGGTCTTCGTATGATTGGTCAGGGTATGCATGGATTTGTAGGCAATGAAGGGCTGCATTTCGATAACCTTGATCAGGAACTTTCCCATCCTACTGACTTGCGGGTCTTTGCTATCGCGCAGGCATTGGAAGAAGGATATACGATTGAACGTATTCACGAACTGACTAAAATTGACTCTTGGTTTTTGGATAAACTGAAGAATATTGTTGATTTCAAAGCTAAGCTTTCTGCTTACAACCGGCTTGAGGATATTCCGGCAGAGGTGCTTCGTGAAGCGAAAGTGTTGGGATTCTCTGACTTCCAGATTGCTCGTTTCGTGTTGCATCCAAGAGGTAATATGGAGAAAGAAAACTTGGCTGTTCGTGCTCGTCGTAAGGCATTGGGTATTCTCCCAGCTGTGAAGCGTATCAATACCGTAGCGAATGAACATCCGGAACTGACAAACTATTTATATATGACATATGCTGCAGAAGGCTATGATGTGAACTATTATAAGAATGACAAGTCCGTCGTTGTGCTTGGTTCGGGTGCTTACCGTATCGGTAGCTCTGTAGAGTTTGACTGGTGCTCGGTAAATGCTGTGCAGACTGCTCGTAAACTGGGATATAAGTCAATCATGATTAACTATAACCCTGAAACAGTTTCAACCGACTATGACATGTGCGACCGCCTCTACTTCGACGAACTTTCATTTGAGCGTGTGCTTGATGTGATTGATTTGGAACAGCCGGGTGGTGTGATTGTGTCTGTAGGTGGACAGATCCCGAACAATTTAGCGATGAAATTGTATCGTCAGTCTGTGCCTGTGTTGGGAACTTCTCCTATTTCTATTGACCGTGCAGAAAACCGTAACAAGTTCTCGGCTATGCTCGATCAACTAGGTATCGACCAACCGGCTTGGCAGGAACTCACCAGCCTGGAAGATGTGAAAGGCTTTGTTGAGAAAGTGGGTTATCCGGTGTTGGTGCGTCCTTCTTACGTGCTTTCAGGAGCAGCGATGAATGTTTGCTACAACGACGAAGAATTGGCTAACTTTTTGAAGATGGCTGCTGAAGTATCCAAAGATTATCCGGTTGTTGTTTCTCAGTTCTTGGAGAATACAAAAGAGATTGAGTTTGACGCTGTGGCTCAGAATGGTGAAGTGGTGGAATATGCTATTTCTGAACATGTAGAGTTTGCCGGTGTTCATTCGGGTGATGCTACGCTGGTATTTCCGGCTCAGAAGATTTATTTTGCAACGGCTCGCCGCATCAAGAAAATTAGTCGTCAGATTGCGAAAGAGCTCAATATATCGGGTCCGTTTAATATCCAGTTCCTGGCTCGTAACAATGAAGTGAAGGTAATCGAATGTAACTTGCGCGCTTCTCGTAGTTTCCCATTCGTTTCTAAGGTGCTGAAACGCAACTTTATTGAAACTGCTACTCGCATCATGTTGAATGCTCCTTATTCTCGTCCGGATAAATCGGCCTTCGATATCGACTGGATTGGTGTGAAAGCTTCTCAGTTCTCTTTCTCTCGCTTGCACAAGGCCGACCCGGTATTGGGTGTAGATATGTCGTCTACCGGTGAAGTGGGATGTATTGGTGATGATTTCTCTGAAGCATTGCTGAATGCTATGATTGCTACTGGATTCAAGATTCCTGAAAAAACAGTAATGTTCTCATCAGGAGCAATGAAGTCCAAAGTAGATTTGCTCGATTCCAGCCGCAAACTTTATTCTAAGGGGTATAAGGTATATGCAACAGCAGGTACTGCAGCTTTCTTGAATGCGCATGGTGTGGTTACGACTCCTGTTTATTGGCCGGATGAAAAACCTGATGCTGAGAATAACGTAATGAAGATGATTGCTGACCATAAGTTTGATTTAATTGTAAATATTCCGAAGAATCACAGTAAACGCGAGCTGACCAATGGTTACCGTATTCGTCGTGGTGCTATTGACCACAACATCCCGTTGATTACCAACGCTCGTTTGGCTAGTGCTTTCATCGAAGCGTTCTGTGAATTGAAGCAGAGCGACATTCAGATCAAGAGCTGGCAAGAATATAAATAAGCAGGAATGGTCCTGAAATAAATAAGAGGGCACAGAGGAAGTTGATTTCCTTTGTGCCCTCTTGCTATATAGTAGGCAACCCACCGTATTCAGCAGGAACTGAACACGGAGGGAGGCAGAGAATTATTTTTGATGCAGTCTGTAGTTGTATACTTTCAGGTTTTCGATGGCGCTGTTGAAGCGACCAGCTCTTTCCAACGGGAATACCAGTGTACGGACATAATTGATGGAATCTTTTCCGCCGTTGAAATAAATCTTGCTGATATTCATTTCTTCTACTTTTTCCCCGTTTACATAGAGCGTGGTGCTTTGCGGGTCTCCTTCGATTTGGATGTTTACTTTTTCACCGGCATTTACCTTGAAGGGGAATGTGTTGAGATAACCGTCGCGTGAGAATCCCATCATACCCCGTATAGGATCGGATAAATAGAATACGGCGCTAGGAGATCGGAACAGTTCGGTTCCTGGCGTTTCTTCTGCGCCGGTGATGTTAAAACTGACGGTGTAGTTGTAACCTATTTCAGGATAGGGAGAATAACTTTCGGGAGTAAGGGCGGCCCGTTCATAGACCAAGGCTGGCTGTGTGCCGATACGTCCGAGCTGATTCACTCCGGGAGCTTCGCTCAATGTTGTGCGCTGTTCGTTGTATTGTTCATAGCTCAATGAGGTCTGAGCACCTGTCCACATTTTTACAGCCAATGTTTGCAGGGAAGAAAAGACACGATGATGAATGTCTTTCACTGAAATACCGTTTCCTACGTGGTCGTTCCATACGGCAAACATACCTCCGAGCACAGCCGGATGCTTTTCCTTGAATACCGATTTGCCAATGTGGGCGGGAGTCCATTCTTTATATAGATAAGGTTCGTTCAAGTAGTCATAATAATAGCCGGCTGCAGGAACCAAATAAACGAGTCCGTCGGGAATACTAATGAGCTGGTAGCCTTCTTTGACCATGGCTTCCGGATCGGCATAGCCGTTGTACCAGGCACTCATAATGACATTTTCCGATTTCACCGGTGTATCGCCTTTGGCATGGGTCAAGGCTCCCCAAATCACCGCTTGCTTGCCGTAGCTTTCTACCAGCCGGATGTAGTGGTCGGTGAATGAGCGGAACTTTTCCACTACTTCTTTTTTTGCATTTGAATACTCGTCCGTACCGATATGTACCCGTTTTCCGACAAATACGGGTTCTTCTCCCTCCAGATATTCCTTAAATAAGGCATCGGTAAATTCATAAGTTTCCGGTTTGAATAAATCCAAGTGGTCCATGCCATACTCCTTGCTCCCTATTTCCGGTTTATACTGAGTGAAAGCAAGCGAGTGTGCCGGAACGTCAATTTCCGGAATAATTTCTACACATTGTGCAGCAGCCTGTTTTTGGAAATCGATAAAAGCTTGTTTGGAATAAAAGCCGTCACGGGCAGCCAGCCCCGGATAAGTGTCTGATTCCAGTCGGAAGGCAGCATATGTTTTATTCCAATCATGATTGAAGAACTGCTTGAATCCATTGTCGTTGAGATGCACCTGTAGGGTGTTCATCTTATAATAGGCCATGATTTTTACCAAGTCATTCAGATAAGCCATTGGGATGAATTTCCGTCCGCAGTCTATCATGAAACCGCGGATAGCATAGTCGGGGTAGTCGCGGATGAAACCTTTAGGTAGTTGCTGTTCGTCCGATTGTTCGGCTAGTTGTAGTAGGGTACGCGTGCTCCAATACAGTCCTGTAGGGGTAGGGGCTGACAACGTGACGTGGTCGGCGATTTTGATGCTATAGCTTTCCAGTCCTAATTTTTTGTCTTTCGAAAGAGCCAAGACAAAGTCGCCGGATTGAGGCTTCTCGGTTGTAATATCCAGCGCTTGCCCAAATAAAGAGTGATAGTCTTCGGCCAGTTGACGGGCAATCTGCATGACTTCCGGTTGAGCGTCCGGGCATACAATTCGGGTGTTCTCGTTAGGAGTAAAATGTCCTTCTTTACCTGTCCACTGCTTCAGTTCTGGGACAACAAAAGGTTTCGGGTTGATGGCAGCCCACAGAAAAGATGTGCTCAAACTGAGTAGCAAGAGCATCGAAATGCGTTTCAAAGATAGTTGAATTTGTTTCATACGTATGTTTTCTTATTGGTATTTATTATAAATATTCATGCAAGATGAGGTGACAAATATACAATATTTTTTCTTTGTCCTATCATTTGTTTGTACGTTTTATAATCTCCCGTTATCAATGTAATTTTGTGTCCGATTCGTGATTATTTGCGTCAAAGAAGTAACTGCGTTTTTCTGCTTCTTTGTACTTGTTATTTAGTAAAAAGTGTGAATTTGTCGTGTGTGTATCTTCGGTGTTTATATTATAATATGGTAATATAATGCAGTAGATGAAAATTCTATATATTCATCGATGGGAGAAGATAATGTTTTCTTTAATCTATGTCATTTGTTGGATACATCTTTAATTAGTTACTAATGAATGAGTTAATCATCATTCGTATAGACGGGGATTGCAGACACTTGTAGCTTTTGTAACAACTAAAAGCTTGGATTTATTTTTTTTATTGAAAAATATGCGGTGAAAATTTGCAGGTACCAAAAAAAACAGTACCTTTGCATCGCTTTTGAAACGGAAGTGTAAGGGCGTTTAGCTCAGCTGGTTCAGAGCATCTGCCTTACAAGCAGAGGGTCGGCGGTTCGAATCCGTCAACGCCCACTAAAAAAAACTCACACTTCCGGCTCATTATCAA
>AMCI01000219.1_pt1 | contig 47816 bp, 27 predicted proteins | sample 419838 | NCBI WGS metagenome assembly AMCI01 (sample SAMN01090643, study PRJNA158313) | gut metagenome
GATTGTGACTTATGTACACGTGTATGAAACTTTTAAATTCTTAACTGTTGCTATTTTATCGTTAAACAATAGCCGCACTTATGCTATCATGAGTGCTAATCTTTCTTTTGTCCAAAATACTCGGTTTTATAGTAATTTTAGTATAAACCTGTCCTACAACACAAGTGGGACGCTTAATATTTACGTATGAAAAACAGTAAGATTTATCCCTGGGTCGTAGTTGGATTGCTCTGGGGAGTCGCCCTTTTGAATTACATGGACCGCCAGATGCTGTCCACCATGAAAGATGCCATGCAGGCCGACATCGTGGAACTCCAATCGGCAGCCAACTTCGGTCGGCTGATGGGAGTATTCCTTTGGATTTACGGCTGCATGAGCCCCGTAGCCGGTATGATTGCCGACCGTCTGAGCCGCAAATGGCTCATCGTAGGCAGCCTCTTCGTGTGGTCGGCCGTGACCTACCTGATGGGATTGGCCGACACGTTCGACGAAGTGTTCTACCTGCGCGCCCTGATGGGAATCAGTGAAGCCTTGTACATCCCCGCCGGCTTATCGCTCATTGCCGACTACCACTCGGATAAATCACGCTCGCTGGCCATCGGTATCCACATGACCGGTCTGTACACAGGCCAGGCCATCGGAGGTTTCGGGGCCACCGTAGCAGCTGCTTTTTCATGGCACACCACCTTCCATTGGTTTGGCATCATCGGCATCGCCTATGCCGTCGTTTTGATGCTTTTCCTACACGAAAAGAAGGATAGAGTACAGATTAATCCGATAAAATCGCCTTCGAATGAAGAAAAAGGCGGAATCTTGAAGGGATTCTCGTTACTTTTCAGTAATATTGCATTCTGGGTGATTCTGCTATATTTCGCAGCCCCCAGTTTGCCGGGTTGGGCCACCAAAAACTGGTTGCCTACATTGTTTGCCGAGAACCTCGGAATTCCGATGTCACAGGCCGGTCCGATGTCAACCATTACCATTGCCCTGTCATCGTTCATTGGAGTCATCGTCGGCGGAACCTTGTCAGACAAATGGGTACAGCGAAATATCAAAGGACGCGTGTATACGGGTGCCATCGGCTTGGGGCTGACCATTCCCTCCCTGCTGTTGCTGGGATTCGGTCATAGCTTCGTAGCTGTCGTGGGAGCTGGCTTGCTGTTCGGTATTGGCTACGGTATCTTCGATGCCAACAACATGCCGATTCTGTGCCAGTTCGTTTCATCCAAACACCGTGCTACCGCCTATGGTATCATGAATATGACAGGCGTGTTTGCGGGAGCAGCCATTACCGAAGTCTTGGGACAATGGACCGACGGCGGTAAACTGGGACTGGGCTTTGCCATGCTGGCCGGCATCGTGCTCGTTGCACTGGTCGTACAGCTGACTTTCCTCCGTCCGAAAACAGACAATATGGAATAACCCGTTTAACTAACTAACAAATTTAAAAGAAAAGACCATGAGAGTAATTATTCAACCTGATTATCAGTCGCTGTCACAATGGGCAGCCAACTATGTAGCTAGTAAGATCAATGCCGCCAACCCGACTCCGGAAAAGCCGTTCGTACTGGGTTGCCCTACCGGTTCATCTCCGCTGGGTATGTACAAGGCCCTGATCGAACTGAACAAGCAGGGTAAGGTGTCTTTCCAGAACGTTGTGACTTTCAACATGGACGAATATGTAGGCTTGCCCGAAGACCATCCCGAAAGCTACCACTCATTCATGTGGAACAACTTCTTCAACCACATCGACATCAAGAAGGAAAACGTACACATCCTGAACGGTAACGCCGAAGACTTGGAAGCTGAATGTGCCAACTACGAAAAGGCTATCGCTGAAATCGGCGGTATCGACCTGTTCATGGGGGGTATCGGTCCCGACGGCCACATCGCCTTCAACGAACCGGGTTCTTCGCTGACTTCCCGCACTCGCGTGAAGACACTGACTACCGACACCATCATCGCCAACTCACGTTTCTTCGACAACGACGTGAACAAGGTGCCCAAGACTTCACTGACTGTCGGTGTAGGTACTGTATTGTCGGCCAAGGAAGTGCTGATCATCTGCAACGGCCACAACAAGGCTCGCGCCCTGCAGCACGCCGTAGAAGGTGGCATCACACAGATGTGGACCATCAGCGCCCTGCAGCTGCACCAGCACGGCATCATCGTATGTGATGAATCGGCTACTGCAGAACTGAAGGTAGGTACGTACAAGTACTTCAAGGATATCGAAAAGGACAACCTGTAATTCATCGTTTAATCGACCTACAAAATGAGAACAAACCTGAGTTCGCAGATTTCTCTGAACAGAGTATCTCCGAAATATTACAAACCTGAAAATGCAGTAGAACGTTCCGTTCTGACTCGCTTTGAAAAGGTGCCTACCGACATCTACGAAAGCGTGGAAGAGGGCGTGCAGCAGATTGCCAACGGCATCGCTGCCAAAATCCAGGAACGCCAGCATGAAGGCAAGTTCTGCGTCATCGGCGTGGGTACCGGCGCATCCCTGCGTCCGCTCTATGCCGAACTGGTGCGCAAGCACAAGGATGAAGGACTGAGCTTCCGCAACGTGGTGCTTTTCAACCTGTACGAATACTATCCGCTGGTAGCCGAAGGCACCAGCAGCTTCGCCCAGCTGAAGGACCTGTTGGTGGACCAGATTGACATCGACAAGCAGAACGTATTCACCATCGACGGTACCATCGCCCAAGAAGCAGTCTTTGATTACTGCCGTCTGTACGAGCAGCGCATCCAGACTTTCGGAGGCATGGACATTGTCCTGATGGGTATCGGCCGTGAGGGAAACATCGGTATGAACGAACCGGGTTCTAGTCTGAGTTCGCATACCCGACTCATCCTGATCGATTCGACTTCCCGTGCCGAAGCAGCCCACAACCTGGGCGTGGACAACCTGCCGCCGTGCTCCATCACGATGGGGGTAGCCACCATCCTGGCCGCCCGCAAGGTGTACCTGCTGGCTTGGGGTGAAGACAAGGCCGACATCATCAAGAAAGCGGTGGAAGACAAGGTGAGCGATACCCTGCCGGCTTCGTACCTGCAGATGCACCACAATGCCAACGTCTGCATCGACCTGGCGGCTGCCTCGCACCTCACCCGCATCCAGCGCCCCTGGTTGGTGACCAACTGCGAATGGAACGACAAGCTCATCCGCAGCGCCATCGTCTGGCTGTGCCTGCTCACCAAGAAGCCGATCCTGAAGTTGACCAACAAGGACTACAACGAGAACGGCTTGAGCGAACTGCTGGCCCTCTACGGCTCGGCCTACAACGTGAACATCAAGATCTTCAACGACCTGCAGCATACCATCACCGGATGGCCGGGCGGCAAACCGAACGCTGACGATACCTATCGTCCCGAACGGGCCAAACCGTTCCCGAAACGCGTAGTCGTGTTCTCTCCGCACCCCGATGACGACGTCATCTCGATGGGCGGTACCCTGCGCCGACTGGTACAGCAGGGACACGAAGTACACGTGGCTTACGAAACTTCGGGCAACATTGCCGTAGGCGACGAAGAAGTGGTTCGCTTCATGCACTTCATCAACGGCTTCAACCAGCTGTTCGACGGCAACGCCAACGAGTGCATCAAGGGCAAGTACGCCGAAATCAAGCAGTTCCTGGCCAACAAGAAGGAAGGCGACATGGACAGCCGCGACATCCTGACCATCAAGGGACTGATTCGCCGTGGCGAAGCCCGTACCGCTTGTACCTTCAACCAGATTCCGCTGGAACGCTGTCACTTCCTGGATTTGCCTTTCTATGAAACCGGCAAAATCGAGAAGAACCCCATCAGCGAAGCCGACGTGGAAATCGTACTGAACCTGCTGCGCACGGTGAAGCCGCACCAGATTTATGTGGCTGGTGACTTAGCCGACCCGCACGGTACACACCGCGTATGTACCGACGCTGTGCTGGCTGCCATCGACCTCGAAAAGGAAGCCGGAGCCGAATGGCTGAACGACTGCCGCATCTGGATGTATCGCGGAGCTTGGGCCGAATGGGAAATCGAAAACATCGAAATGGCCGTACCGTTCAGTCCGGAAGAACTGCGCGCGAAACGCAACTCCATCCTGAAACACCAGTCACAGATGGAAAGCGCACCGTTCCTGGGCAACGACGAACGCCTGTTCTGGCAGCGCAGTGAAGACCGCAACCGCGGCACCGCTTCATTGTACGACCAGCTGGGATTGGCCTGCTACGAAGCCATGGAAGCGTTTGTAGAATACGTTCCGCTGTAATAAGTTACATCGTGAAAAGTCACGCTGCACATTGTCTCCAAAACTGACGGACAAACAGCGAACAACACAGATAGGTCCCCGACGGATTTCATTCCGCCGGGGACTTTTTTTATAACACCCCACCCCGCTCCCCGACCCATCCTTACCTGCTGAAAGTGACGATAGTACAAACAGAACAATTAATCTTTCCTATCAACCATTGCTTTCCCAAATAATCCGCCTAACTTTGTATGTCTAAACCAAACTTATGTATTTTTATGATGAAACAACTGAACTATCTACTCCTGGCACTCGGCCTGATATTGGGAACTTCGTGTACCTCTACCCGCAGTTCCAAACCCGACCCTTCCCCATCGGTACGCATGGATACGGTGAAAGCCGCCAACGAACGTACCAGTCTGCAATACCCGGGTAAAGTAAAAGCCGGTCAAGACATCAGCCTGGCTTTCCGAGTGAGCGGAACCATCCATCGCTTCGCCGTGAAAGAAGGCACCCCCGTACGCCAAGGCCAGCTGCTGGCCGAGCTCGATCCAACCGACTATCAGGTACAGTTGGATGCCACTGAAGCGGAATACCGGCAGGTGAAAGGTGAAGCCGAACGTGTCATCGCCTTGTACAACGACCACGGGACCACTCCCAATGCCTACGACAAAGCAGTCTATGGACTGAAACAGATCACTGCCAAATACAAACACCACCAGGACCAATTGGCTTACACCCGACTGTATGCCCCCTTTGACGGGTTTGTGCAAAAACGCCTGTTCGAAGCTCACGAAACGGTAGGAGCCGGCATGCCCGTCCTGGCCATGGTCAGTGCCGGTGCCCCCGAAGTGGAAATCAACCTCCCGGCTGCCGACTACATCCAGCGCAACCGCTTTGCCACCTACCGGTGCACCTTCGACATCTATCCGGGAAAGACCTATCCGCTGCAGTTCATCAGCATCACGCCCAAGGCGAATGCCAACCAACTGTACACCCTTCGCCTGCAGCTCGTTCCGGGCGACCTACCCTTGCCCTCACCGGGCATGAACACCCTGGTGACCATTGATTGCCAGGACAACCCCGACAACCACCTGTCCGTTTCCACCGGCTCCCTGATGCAGGACAACGGACAGACCTACGTTTTCGTCTACAATCCCCAGACGAAGACCGTGCATCGCCGTCCCGTCACTCCGGTACGACTGCTCAGCAACGGCCGCACCCTGATTACCTCGCCTGAACTGAAAACAGGCGACCTGATTGTCGGTTCGGGCGTACACCACATCCAGGACGGAGAAACCGTCGAACCACTCCCAACTGTTTCACCCACTAATGTAGGAGGATTACTGTAATGGACATTACCAAATGGGCTTTCCGCAATCATAACCTCATTTACTTCCTCATCGCCGTGCTGCTGCTCGGCGGTGCTCTCTCGTGCTACCAGATGAGCAAACTCGAGGACCCGGAAGTGAAAGTAAAGCTGGCCATGGTGGTCACCACCTATCCCGGTGCCTCGGCGCATCAGGTAGAACTGGAGGTGACCGATGTACTCGAAAAGAAAATCCGCACCATGGGCCGCATCGACAACATCGAGAGCTATTCGTACAATGACCTCTCGCTTATCCAGATAGAACTGCTCAGCACCGTACCCGACGAAGAAGTGGAACAGTGCTGGGACATGTTGCGCCGTCGCGTGAACGATGCCCGTGCCTCGCTGCCCGAAGGAGCCACCCCACCGATGGTAAAGGACGACTTTGGCAACGTATATGGCATGTTCTATGCCCTGACCGGTGACGGACTGACCGACCGGCAATTGTCCGACTATGCCGAACTCATCAAGCGGGAAGTGGTGGAACTGGAAGGCGTGGAACGCGTCGACCTCTACGGCAAACGCCCGGAATGCATCAACATTTCGCTGATGCAGGACCGCATGGCCAACCTGGGTGTGAAACCGGCTGAAGTGCTGGCTACGCTGAACGGACAGAACAAGACTACCTATACCGGCTACTTCGCCAACGGTGACCACCGCATCCGCGTCACGGTGAACGACAAGTTCAAAACCGTCGAAGACATCAGCCGCATGCTCATCCAGGGCCACGACAATGACCAACTTCGCCTGCGCGACATCGCCCAAATTGAAAAGGGCTACGAAGATCCCACCCGCAACGAACTCTTCTTTGATGGCGAACGATCCATCGGCATCCTGCTGGCAGCCGACACCAACTCGGACATTGTCAAGGTGGGCCAGGCGGTCGAAGCCAAGCTGGCCGAACTGAAAGCCGAACGTCTGCCGGCCGGTGTGGAATACCACAAGGTGTTCTACCAGCCCGAACGGGTCAGCGACTCGCTGAGCACCTTCATCATCAACCTGATTGAGTCGGTGATTATCGTGGTGGTCATCCTGATGCTCGCCATGGGCTTCAAGAGCGGCGTCATCATCGGCATCAGTCTGGTGGTCACCGTCTTCGGTTCGTTCCTCTTCCTCTACTCGCTCGACGGTACCATGCAACGCGTATCGCTGGGTGCCTTCATCCTGGCCATGGGAATGTTGGTGGACAATGCCATCGTGATCCTCGACGGCATCCTGGTCGATCTGAAAGCCGGCAAGCCCCGTCTGGAAGCCCTCACCGCCATCGGCCGTCAGACTGCCATGCCGCTGCTGGGCGCTACGCTGATTGCCATCATCGCCTTCCTGCCCATCTTCCTATCGCCCGATACGGCCGGTGTCTATACTCGCGACCTCTTCATCGTGCTGGCCGTCTCGCTGCTGCTGAGCTGGGTGCTGGCTTTGGTACACGTGCCACTCATGGCCGACCGCCGACTGAAAATCACGCCCGAAGCGGATGCCAGCGGCCGCCGCGTCTATCCCGGAAAGATCTATGCCGCCCTGCGTAAGGTGCTGTACCTGGGACTGGCCCATCGCTGGGGCTTCGTCTTCACCATGGTGGGACTGCTGGCCCTCTCGCTCTTCGGCTACGGCTTCATGCGCCAGGGCTTCTTCCCCGACATGGTGTACGACCAGCTGTACATGGAGTACAAGCTGCCCGAAGGCAACAACTTCACCCGCATCGAACGCGACCTGAAAGAGATTGAAGCTTACCTGAAAACCCGACCCGAAGTGACCCACGTCACCACCTCCATCGGAGGCACCCCGGGCCGCTACAACCTGGTGCGCAGCATCGCCAATCCGTCGCTGTCGTACGGCGAACTCATCATCGACTTTACCTCGCCCGACGACCTGGTAGACAATCTCGACGAAATCCAGGACTACCTGACAGCTGCCTATCCCGATGCCTATGTGAAGCTGAAACGCTACAACCTGATGTTCAAGAAATACCCCATCGAAGCCCAGTTCCAAGGACCCGACCCCGCCGTGCTGCACCAATTGGCCGACAGCGCCCGCCGCATTATGGAACGCACGCCCGAGGTCTGCCTCATCACTACCGACTGGGAGCCGCAGGTACCTGTGCTCACGGTGGAATATGACCAGCCTGTAGCCCGCGCCCTGGGCTTGAGCCGCAACGATGTCAGCATGTCCTTGCTGACGGCCACAAGCGGTATTCCCATCGGCTCGTTCTACGAAGGCATCCACCGAAACAACCTCTATGTGCGTTGCCTCGACGAACAGGGACGTCCCATCGAAGACCTCGACAACACCCAGGTATTCTCGACCCTGCCTTCGCTGAACGGTCTGCTGAACCAGGAGATGTTGGTGAAACTGAAAGCCGGCACCCTGTCGAAAGAAGATCTGGTAGAAAATCTGATGAGCACCACGCCCCTGAAACAGGTGAGCCGCGATGTCGACATCCGTTGGGAAGACCCAGTGGTGCCCCGCTACAACGGACAACGCAGCCAGCGGGTTCAATGTTCGCCGGCTCCCGGCATCGAAACCGAAAAGGCCCGTCAGGCCATCGCTGCCCAAATCGAGCAGATTCCGTTGCCCAACGGTTACTCGCTGACCTGGCAGGGAGAAAAGAGCGCCAGCGATCGGTCGATGAAGTACCTGTTCAAGAACTTCCCCCTGGCCATCATCCTAATGATAGCCATCCTGATCATGCTGTTCAAGGACTACCGCAAGCCGGCCATCATCTTCTGCTGCCTGCCGCTGATATTCGTGGGAGTAGTGGCGGTGATGCTGCTCACGGGCAAGGTATTCAACTTTGTCGCCATCGTGGGAACCCTGGGTCTCATCGGCATGCTCATCAAGAACGGCATCGTGCTGATGGATGAAATCACCCTGCAGATCAACCAAGGGGTAGAACCCATCACCGCCCTGGTGGACAGTGCCCAAAGCCGCCTTCGTCCGGTGATGATGGCCTCGCTTACCACCATCCTCGGCATGATTCCGCTGCTGTCCGACGCCATGTTCGGTTCGTTGGCAGCCGCCATCATGGGAGGCTTGCTGTGCAGTACGGTGATTACCCTCCTCTTCATCCCCGTGCTCTATGCCTTGTTCTTCCGCATCCAACTGAAGAAGAAATAAAGAGGAAGGGAAAATCTGAGAAAAAAACCTTAAAAAACGAAACTGAATCGTATGAAAAGAAAACCCTATATCGTCGCCTTCCTGCTGTGCAGCGCCTTTTCGCTGGCCGCCCAGGAAGTCGTCCCCGCAACTTCCGGTGCGGAAGCACACACCGAAAAAGAAGGTATGCCTGCTGCCAAGGAAGCCCCCTCGGCCACCCCGCAAAGCATCCTCTCGCTGCAGGAATGCCGCGACCTGGCCTTGAAGCATAACAAACAAATGGCAGCTGCCGTACAGCAAACAGCCAGTGCCCACTACACTGCCTTGAGCTACAAAGGCAACTTCTTCCCCAACTTTACCGCCAACGGATTGGGGCTGTACAGCACGGCCGACGGCAGCTTCGGCATCCCCGGCGGCAACCTGCCCGTCTTTGCCCCCAACGCCCAAGGCATTCCCCTGCCCAACGGAAGCTTTGCCTACTTCCCCGGCGTCAACCTTGACTACAAGATCGGTTGGGTGTACACCGGTGGCATCCAGGTAGAGCAACCGCTCTTCATGGGTGGCAAGATCCTGGCTGCCTACCGCATGGCCAAGCTAGGTCGACAGATGGCCCAACTGAACGAAACCCTTACCGCCAGTGAAGTCATCGAACAAACCGACCAGGCCTATGCACTGGCCGTGAAAGCCCGCGAAATGCAGGAAGTAGCCCAAGCTTATCACGCCGTATTGGCCGAACTGAAGAAGAACGTGGACAGCGCCTACAAGCACGGGCTGAAGCCCCAGAACGACGTACTGAAGGTACAGGTGCGACTGAACGAAAGCGAACTGGCCATCCGCAAGGCCGAGAATGCCGTACGCCTGGCCTCGATGAACCTATGTCACCTCATCGGCCGTCCGCTCACCGAAACCATAGAAGTAAGCCGTGAATTCCCCGTTCCTCCCCTGGACGGATTGGAAGTACAGACCCTAGACGTAAGTGCCCGTCCCGAATACGCCCTGCTCGACAAACAGGTGGCCGTAGCCCAGCAACAGGTGCGGCTGAACCGCAGCGAACTCTTGCCGAAGGTCGGCATACGGGGCTCGTACGACTACATCCATGGGTTGGAAGTGAACCAGGAAAACCTGCTGGGTGGTTCAGGCTTCACGGTGATGCTCAACGTCAGTATCCCGCTGTTCCACTTCGGTGAGCGCTACAACAAGGTGCGTGCGGCCAAAGCCAAGCTCATCCAGACCCGCCTGGAGCAACAGAACCTGAACGAACAGATGTTGCTGCAACTCACCCAGGCCGCCAACAACCTGGACGAAGCCCAACTGGAAGCCGAATTGGCCGACCGCTCGCTGCAGCAGGCCGACGAGAACCGCCGCGTGAGCAGCAAGCAGTATGAAGTGGGACTGGAACCCCTCTCCGACCACCTGGAAGCCCAGGCCCTGTGGCAGCAAGCCTACGAGACCCAGGTCGATGCCCATTTCCAACTCTACCTGAGTTACGTGGCCTACCTGAAGGCAGCCGGCCAACTGTACCGTCCGGAAGCTGGCTCCAAGTAAATTCCAGCGAAAAAAAGAAAAGTCTACCCCTGCCGAGGCAAATCCTAAAGTTAAAGCGCGCCTCGACAGGGGTAGACTTTTTCGTAGACAGAAATGGAATCATTCCTAAAGGGATACCCGCCAAATTCCTACTAGGAATCAGCAGAATCCTATAGAGAAGTTCAGTAACTCCTATAGGGAAGTTGACCGATTCCTATAGAGAAGTTGTGCCATTCGTCCTAATGTGATGGTCTAAACGTCCTAACGTGATGACCCAAACGTCCTAATGTGATGGTCTAAACGTCCTAACGTGATGACCCAAACGTCCTAACGTGATGACCTAAACGTCTTAACGTGATGGCCCAAACGTCCTCATGAGTGAACCCTCTGCTCCTCCTCTGTGAAAGGACTTCCCTCCTCCTCTGTGAAAGGACAAAATGTCGCCTAAAGCCGCGTGAAAGGACCCCTTGTTTGTATCCAGCCAGTGAAGGATTCACATCATTCACACTGATTATCAGCGATGAAGGGTGAAACGTAAAACGATCATTAGTAGGACATCGCCTAAGGATGCGTCCATTTCACCGGAATGACTCCATTCACAGCCTGGAACAGCTGACCGTCCCATTCCATTTTCGTACAGACGAGTCCACTCTCTTCCACATTCCAATACGTCTTCACCTGAACTGGTTCGTTACGACCCAAGAGCTGTGAATAAGCCAGCGTAAAGGACATTTCACTGATCTGCTCGGATAGGGGTTTGCCGGTATCGAAGCTATAAAGCAGGGTAAGAATCAAACCATGAGGATTACTGGCTTTCGAAACATAGAAACTTCCCCCACCCACTCGCTTCTCCTCGAAAACCAGTTTATACTGATTCTTCCACGTATCATAGATTTGATTCGTCTCACTGTTCTTGTTCGGGATGACGGTCAAGCGTTTCGCCAAATCCTGGCCTTGTGCATCCTGCAAGGTAAAGCGGATGTCAAGAGTAGAGATAACAAAGGGTTCATCGGGTGTCGACTCCTCACTGTCGCTACACGAAACGAAGAAGGAGGACAGAAGCAGCATCAAAAAGAAAAAAACTTTTTCATAAGCGTATGATTAAAAAAAGGGAAAGCATATCGTTGCCAATCAATCGCTGTGTAAGTAGAAAGAGATGCCCCAATATATATCTTTCCATCCACTTATCCTATTCCTCAAGTCCCAAAAACATGAACTATTCACACCTTTTAACAAGAAGAATTAACTACCGACGGAAGGTTATCCTTTTATAGAAAGAAAGCGTGATGTGCACGCACATCACGCTTTCTTTCTATAAGGTTAAAACACCAGTCATTAATAGCCGGGGTTCTGTCCCAGGTTCGGGTTGCGGTCTCTTTGGTCCGTAGAGAACGGCAAGTAACGGTGTTTCGGTTCAAACTTACGAGTCTCAATTTCAACCTTGCCTGTAATAGTTGCACGCTTGGTCGGATCGGCTTCCGCATTGTTCACCGTACCTACGATACGGTTCAACGGACCGTTCATCAAAGTTTCAGCCAACATTTTGCCACTGGCATCCTTCCAACGAACCAAGTCAGCACGGCGCAGACCCTCACCAGCCAATTCCACACAACGTTCACGGCGAATCAGTTCACGCAAACTTTCCTTCGTACTATATTTGGCTTGATCTACCTTCGGCATACCTACACGATTACGAATCTGATCCAAGTAAGCATATACCTGTGGCGAAGGACCATTCAGCTCATTTTCAGCTTCTGCCCAAGACAGCAACACTTCTGCATAACGGAAAACAATGACACAAGCACCTGAACTCCAAATATCACCATACTGGCTCATCGGATCCAAATATTTTGCCCAGGTCAACGAAGTCTTGGAAGCATTATCCGTGTACATCGGATAATTTTTATTCTTATCGTCACCAATATATTCATCCAACGTATTCAGGACACTTCCTCTCCATTCCTGACCCGGATAAAGAATGGTCATATCCATACGAGGGTCACGATTGGCAAACGGGTGAGCTGCATCATAACCTGAACCGGCTTCTTCTTTAGTCAAACCGCTTTCCATTTCGTACATGTCTACCAAGTTCTGAGTCGGAACGATAGAAGACCAACCACCATCTACATTATTGTACATCTGACCAATAGTACCTAATCCGAAGATGCTTTCAATACGCTGATCAGCCAAAATGATTTCTTTGGAATCCACACCCGACAGACGGAACAAATTTTCATAGTTGGGTTCCAAGTCATACTGATCCAAATCCATAATATCCTGTGCAGCTTGCTTTGCCTTATCCCATTCGCCATAGTACAAAGCTTCACGCATCTGGATAGCCAAAGCCGCACCCTTAGCTATGCGACCACGTGATTCAGGCTTTTCATTGATGCCACCATTGATAGCCTCATCCAAATCCTTAGCAATCAGCTGACGCACTTCTGACTCCGAATTACGGGGTATCTGCGCTTCTTTATCCGAATAATACGTGTCAATGATGGGCACACCACCATACCACCAGTTCATGAGAAAATAACGATAAGCACGGATGGCCTTTACCTGAGCCACCAAGTCTTTCTTCACATTTTCATCACTGAACTGCACTTTGTCAATATTGGCCAGCACCTCATTGCAACGACGAATAATATTGTAATTGTAGAAAGAAGCACCCGTATTACCTTCCGACAAAGAACCGTCACCCCAAGGGCGCCAACCTTCCCACGGGAAGTTGTTGTAACCAATATCCGAACCACAATCCAAATACAGGAGTGAATTTGCATCCAACAAACCATTGTAGCATCCCACTACATATTGTTTTACATCACCCTCGGTCTTCCAAGTGCTGGAAGGAGCCATAGAGTCTTTTGGTTCCGTATCCAAAAAGCCAGAGCAGGAAGCCGACAGCAGGGCCACACCGGCCAATAAATATGTTGATAAACGTTTCATAATATTCTATATTGATTTGAAGATTTCCTATAACTTAATTAAAAGGTAATGTTTACACCAAATGCATGAGTCGTGTTCAGCGGATAGCTAGACAGACGATCACTCACAGTTTCCGGGTCTACATTGATCGGCATATCGTCGAAGGTCAACAGATTTTCAGCTGAATAGTACAGACGTAAGTTCTGAATGCCCCATTTTTCCAACCAGTTCTTCGGGAAAGTATAGCCAAACTGCAAAGTCTTCATACGCAAATAGCTGGTATCGATGATCCAGAAATCAGAGAATACGTTAGATGCTTCACTAGGTGAAGTACGAGATTCTGCGATACGCGGCATGCTGGCATTCTTATTTTCCGGAGTCCAGTGATCCAACCAAGCAGTTGAGGGGTGACCCGCACTACCTGAGAATTCACCGAAAGCTTCTTTCGTAAAGGCATTCGCTACACCGGCAGCACCCGAGAAGTTCATCGACAAGTCGAAGTTCTTGTAACCTACGTTGATGTTGAAACCGAAAGTGTACTTCGGATCAGAAGTCTTGTACAATTCACGGTCGGCTGATGTAATGGCACCATCACCATTCGTATCTACATAACGCAAGTCGCCACCACGGAAATCTTGTCCAAACGGATATCCATCCTTTGAAGAATATTTTGCTTGCCACTGAGCTGCTTCTTCATCTGATTGGAAGAAACCATCGGTACGATAAGCAAACCAAGAGTGAATCGGAGAACCTACTTCACGCATGTAGGATCCATCCGTCATACGATTTACACCTTCGCCCAAATTCAAGATTTCATTCTTGTTGTAAGCGAAGTTAGCCGATGCTCCGAATGTCCAATCGTTCCAACGATCGTTATAGCCCAATTGGATTTCCAAACCACTGTTTCTCATAGCACCTACGTTGTCTGTATAAGCGCCCAAACCAAACTCATTAGGAACCGGAACCTCCATCAAAATATCGGTAGTCTTTCGGTTATAATAATCAATAGAACCATTGATTTTGTTGAACACCGTAAAGTCCACACCTACGCCCCAAGTCGTAGATTTTTCCCAAGAAATAGAAGCAATTCGGTAAGAGCCTTGATAAAAGCCAGTAGTCAAGCTACCACCAAAAGGATAATTGGCTCCTGTATTATATACGTTCATCCATGGATAGAAATCACCACCCAGTGGAGAACCGTCACCCAAAGCATCCTGATTACCCAACTGACCCCACGAAGCACGGATTTTCAAATTATTCAACCAACTTTCACGCAAACCTTCCATAAATCCTTCTTCACTGATACGCCATGCAGCCGAGAATGAAGGGAAGTAACCCCAACGTTCATCCGGAGCAAAACGAGAAGAAGCATCGGCACGGAAGTTAGCTTCGAACAGATACTTACCCATGTAATCGTAATTGATACGACCAAAGTAGGAAAGCATGTTCAATTCACGCGTATAACCACCGTTCGTTTGTGAACCTGCAGCACCTGCATTCATGTTATCTGCATCGTTGTTGGGGAAGTCCTTTCGATACATAGTATTGTAACGACCATCAAAGGCTTCAGCATGATATCCCAACATTACCTGCAAACCATGATCCCCAAACTGCTTATCATAATTCAGCAAGGCATCAAAATTGTAGCGTGTCCAACTCGTAAAAGATTCTGTCAAGCTGTTTGGACGATTGGCCTGTGCCGGGTCGTTCTCAATCTTTTTTACAAAAGCTTTGTAGTGCTGATTGTTGGAGGTATAAGATCCGGTAACGGTAGCCTTCAAGCCATCGATGATTTCATAGTCCAATGACAATAATCCGGTGAAGTTGTCGTTGTATTTATCCACGGTCTGACCTGATTCCAACCATGCCATCGGGTTACCATCATTGGTAGCACCATAATTGCCATCCTTATCCTTAATGGGAATCATCGGGCTCAGGATATTCAACTGACGGATAATCTGGTCGGATGAACCACCTGCATAGTTGGGGTTCGGGTCCTTATAGTCGTTCTTGATGTATGCCATGTTCATACGGGCATGCAACTTCTTGGTGATGTTGATGTCCAAGTTCATACGGCCGTTGAACTGTTCACGTTCCGAGTTAGGCAGAATACCCGTCTGTCCCAGATAACCTACCGAAGCCATGTACTTGGCTGTTTCCGTACCTCCGTTGATGCTGACATTGTGTTTGTGGATAACGCCGGTTTCATAAGCGGCATCGTTCCAGTCGGTATTCGGGTGACCGTAAGGATCGCTACCATCCTCGAACAGACGGATATCTTCGTCCGAATAACGAGGATTCTTGCCGTTCGACTTATCAATTTCGTTGTACATGCGAGCGTAATCAGCCGAGCTGACACGGTCGATAGTAGCCGTTGCATTCTGGAAGCCCACGTATGCATTGTACGAGATACGCGGTGCACCAGTCTTACCACGCTTGGTGGTAATCAAGATAACCCCGTTCGAAGCTTTCGAACCGTAGATGGCTGCCGAAGAAGCATCCTTCAATACCGAAATCGATTCAATATCGTTCGGGTCAATATCGTTCATCGAACCGCTTTCCACACCATCAATCAAGATATACGGAGAAGCGTTGTTCAAGGTTCCGACACCGCGGATACGGATATTGCTACCGTCTTCACCCGGACGACCCTGTCCGGCTGTTACCGTCACACCCGGCATCAAGCCCTGTAATCCGGAAGAAACGTTGGAAATCGGACGGTTGGTCAACTCCTTGCTGTCTACCTGAGCTACTGAACCCGACAGGTTGGCCTTCTTCTGCGTACCGTAACCTACGACTACGACTTCACTTAAGGTCTTGGAATCTTCCTTCAGGGTTACATTCAACGGCGTACCGTTCCACTTGAGTTCCTGGGTCTGGAAACCCACATACGAAATGACCAGGATGTCACCCTTCTTTACATCCGATAAGGCAAAATTACCGTCAAAATCCGTAATTGTACCATTGGTTGTGCCTTTCACTACTACAGACGCACCGATCACCGATTCACCGGCAGCATCCTTGACAACACCTTTACACGTTCCATTCTGCTGAACAATAGCCGATGCATGAACTTCGGGTGAAGCGGCAGCGGCAGCTCCTGTTGACAGACAGCCTAGGAACAATAACATGCTAACAGACTTCAGTCGTTTTAACATAATACTGTAATTTAAAGTTAGATACTGTGCCTATCCCTTTTACTCTCTTCTATTATTTTTTAATCATTTTGCGGATAGGCGGTACAAATTTACAATTTATTTATTCATTTCGATGACTTCCTGCCTTGTTTTTTTTACTTATAGTCCTAAATATATTGTCGTTCAACTAGATTTTAGCTGTCTGTCTCTTTCGTTGTCATCGCACTTTTGACTGCAAGCTAGATACCGAAAACGAAAGCTGCCGGATTTTTCATGAATTAACAGAAAAAATCCAGCAGCATTTCAGCAGAACCCTCCGTTTCCATCCAAGAGACGAAAGATTCCTTCAATACTTCCCTTTATACAGTAAAAGTACCTTCCACTAACTTACCCTGAGCCCAAACAGCACGGATATTCAAATCCTGATCCAGAATCAAGATATCGGCATCTTTTCCTTTTTGCAAAGAGCCCTTGCGGTCGTACACGCCCATGATCTTGGCTGGTGTTTCCGAAGCCATGCGGATGGCATCTTCCAAGGGGATTTCGGCCTTCTGTACCAGAGTACGGATCAGGCGGTCCATCGTAGCCACACTACCTGCCAATGCGGAACGGTCGGCCAACTTGCACACACCGTCTTCGATGATGACGCGCGGGTCGAAGGCTACGTTGCTGTCACTGGCAGCACAAGCCAAGGCATCGGTGATGACGCAGGCACGTTCCACACCCTTGATCTTATAAATCAAGCGCAGAATCGTAGGAGGCACATGGATACCATCAGCTACCACTTCCACGGTCATGTCATCAATCAAGTAGATACTTTCTACTGTACCTTCGTACTTGTATTCACGACGCTTGTGGAAACCCGGCATAGCGTTGTAAAAGTGGGTAGCATGTGTATAACCATTTTCCCAAGAAGCACGGATGTCTTCGTATTCAGCCTGTGTATGGGCTACCGAAGCTACGATGCCCTTACCGCTGATATATTTACCGAACTGCATGGCACCCGGCAGTTCCGGAGCCGCATCCCAACGCTTGATGCAATCCCACTTTTCAACAATAGGAATGTATTCCTTTGGATCGGGGTCCTTGATGTTTTCAGGCATCTGACCGCCGGCCATCTTCATGTTCAGGTAGTGGCCTTCGAGGTGAAGACCCAGAATCGGACTGTTGGGCTCAGCCATCAGCTTCGTACAAGTTTCGGCTGCAGCTTCAATCATAGGAACGGTAGAAGACGACAAGGTAGGGAAAATACTGGTTGTACCGTGTTTCATGTGGGCATTGATAGCTGTGCGGAAAGCTTCCTCAGTACCTTCCATGAAGTCACCTCCACCTCCCCCATGGCAGTGGATTTCCACCCCACCGGGCACTACGTACATTCCCTTGGCATCAATCAGTTCGGCACCGATCACAGCCAGGTCACAATTGGTTACTTCCAAAATTTTGTTGTCGCGCATCAGGACCGATCCGTCCTTCAGCCAACCCTGAGGAGTCAGGATTTTTGCGTTGATAATTTGGGTCAACATGATACTATGATAAGTTTAAGATTAGTAATAGGCTTGTTAATAGCGTTTATATTGATACAAAATTAGCAACTTTTTCACGGATTATCACCCTTTCTACAAATTATTTTCATTTCCAACCATTTTTCTACAGAACGAACTGGAAAAAAGGCTTTCCTTGTTACCCCCGCAAAAAAGAAGTTCCTCCTTACAGCAATTTGCCGCAAGGAAGAACTTCTTTTTTATAATCGATAGATACGGGGATACGCCCCACCGATAGCTGTTTCTACTGCAACGTATTCCCCGGTATTCCTTTTATTTCTTCGGTGTATCCGAAACCACGAAGGTAATCTCACCCGCCTTGATCAGGTCTTTGTGCGAAATGAGGTACTTGTTCACCTTCTTGCCACCCAGACGGATTTCCTGGATGTAATCGCCCTGGCCTTCCTTCTTGATGACCAGCTTGTCCTTGCCCCAGTACTTGGGATCGAGGGTGATGGTCACTTCGTCGAAAGTCGGGGTAGTCAGCGTGTATTCGGGTACACCCGGACAGTCGGGATACAGCCCCATCATGCTGAAGATGGCCCAAGCCGACATGGTACCGGTATCGTCGTTACCCGGAATGCCGTCGGGTTTCGTCGTGAAATGCTTGGCCAGGAGTTCCTTCACCAACTTCTGCGTACGCCATTCTTCGCCCTTGAAGCGGCTGAACAGGTAGGGATAAGCAATGTCGGGCTCGTTGGCGGGGTCGTAGTTGCCTTCGTCGAACACGCTCTGCAACTTGTTCACGAACTTCTGGCTACCACCCATCAGCTTGGTCAGGCCCGGGATATCGTGCGGCACGAAGAAGGTATAGTTCCAGGCATTGCCTTCGTGGAAACCGGGACTCGGTGCAAAGTTGGCGCCTTCCTTCGGGTCGAACGGCGTATAGAACTTGCCTTCCTTCGTAATCGGACGCAGGGTACCGAATTCCTTGCAGAAGTAGTTCTTGTAGCCCATCGAGCGCTTGCGGAACAGCTTGGCATCTTCCTTCTTGCCCAAAGCCTCAGCCAATGTAGAGAGGGCATAGTCGGCCACATAGTATTCCAGGGCGTGCGATACCGAGTTGTCGTACTGGCTTTCCATGGGCACATAACCCTTGGCCATGTAGTCGTCGTTGTCGGGACGCATCAGGTTGTCCTTGCCCGGTGTGGTAGCCGACTTGTACATACCCTTGTAGGCGGTCTCGATATCGAAGTCCTTCAAGCCCTTCATCCAGCTGTCCACCAGCACGGGAATGGCGGGGTCGCCTTCCATGGTCAGGGTCTCGCGGCCGAAGAGTTCCCACTTCGGGAACCAGCCGTGTTCCTTGTACATGCCCAGCATGGTATGGATCATGTCCATCTGACGTTCCGGATAAACCAGCGTCATCAGCTGATGGTAGTTGCGGTAGGTATCCCACAACGAGAAGACCGTGTAGCGGTTGCCGCTGGTGGTCAAAATCTTGTCGCCTTCCATCTGCGGATACTGGCCGCTCACATCCTGCAGGATGTTGGGATGAATCATGGTATGATACAAGGCGGTGTAGAACACGCCCTTCTGCTCTTCGCTGCCTCCCTTGACGGCGATGCGGTTCAAGTCGCTGTTCCATTGCTGGCGGGCCTGGGCACGCAACTTGTCGAAGGTAGTACCGAACGGCTGTTCCTTTTCCAGGTTCAGACGGGCATTTTCGATGCTCACGAACGAAACCCCCATGCTCACTTCGACCACTTCACCGGCCGTGGTATCGTAGGTGAACCAAACACCCACATCGTCGCCACTCATTTCCTTGGTGTACGAAGTATACAGTTTGTACTTGCCGGCTGTATCGTCCCACTGGGCTTCCACACCCATGGGGCGCATCATCTTCCAGTAACCACGCTTGGCAGGCACCTTGTTGATACGCATCACAAAGTAGATGGGGAATACCGCCTGGGGAACGTAACAGAACGTACCCAACAGCTTGCTGCCTTCGATTTCGCGGTCGTTCACGAAGCGCACGGTCGCACCGCTTTCGTTGGTCAAACCTTCACCCAGGTTGAGCAGGATGTTGCTCTGACCGGCAGGGAAGGTAAAACGGGCGATGCTGGTACGGGGAGTAGCCGTCAGTTCGCACTTCACGTTGTACTTTTCCAGGAAATTGCTGTAATAACCCGGCGTAGCGGTTTCGTCCTTGTAGTAGCTGCCATACTGATGGTAGTCCACATCCAACTTACCGGTAGTGGGCATCAGCAGCAGCGAGCCCAGTTCGGGACAGCCCACCCCACTCAGGTTGACGTGTGCAAAACCGGTCAGGTAATGGTTGTTGAACTCGTAAGGTGTAGACCACCACTGGCGGTCCTTGTCCTTGTCACCTTCGGGAGCACCCATCACATTGAAGGGAGTCACCGACATCAGTCCGTGAGGTACAATGGCACCCGGGTTGGTCGTACCGTAGTTAGTGGTACCCACGAACGGATTCACATAATCCACCGGCTCTTTCTGAGCGTTCGCCGTAAAGAAGGCGAAGCATGCCAGGAAGACCGTTAACATTGCTTGTTTTTTCATGCTATTTGTTCTTTAGTTGATTGATTTCTTCGTTGGGGGTTGTCCTGCGTCCTGCCGCTTCCGACGGGATAGGGGCGGCACTGAGCAGCTACAGGAAAGCCCTTACTTCACCACGATTTCATCGGTAAACAGGAAACCGCCGAATTCGCCGTAACTGGCCTGGTAGCGCACATAGCGGGCTTCGGATTCCCCTTCCCATCCGAAACGGAGGAAAGTCACCTTATCGTCCTTCACCACCGAATGGTCGATACGCTTCAGTTCGGTATATTCCTTGCCATCCAGCGATGCCGAGATGATGACCTGCTTGGGCATGAAGACACCGGGACCGCACACCTGCATGAAGTCGGCTGCCACCGAATGGATGGGCTGCACCTGTTCCAGGTCGATGGTCACGTCCATGCCCTGCTTGTCGATGAAGCCTTGCCAGCGACGGTCGCCGTAGGTCCAGCCACCGATGACCCCGTCCACCAAGGCACTGTCGCCGCCGGCCGTGTAGCCCGGATAGTAACCTGCCTTGTTACCATAGGTCACCTTCTTGCCTACTGCCAGGTGGCTCACCGGAGCATCGGCACCGGGACGGTTGCCCACTTCTTCCTGCAGGTTGAAGGCTTGGTAGCCACGACGCTTCAGGTCGTCCACTTCGGCCAGGGCCCGCTGACGGAAGTCGGCATAATCCTTGCGGTCGGGTTGGGTCCAGGCCACTTCGGCCAACGCCAGCAGACGCGGATACATCATGTATTCGGTATGCTCGGCCGTGGGGATGTATTCGGTCCACAGATTCGCCTGCACCCCATAGATGAGCTGTGCCTTGTCGGCGCTCAACGTATCGGGCACGGGGTTATAAGCATACACCTTGCTCAGCGGCAGGTAACCGCCGATGGCTTCGGGTTGTGTGTCAGGAGCATCCTGGTACGAGTCGAAGTAGCAGAACTCGCCCGGTGTCATGATGGCCTGATGACCGGCATCCACCGCCTTGAGTCCCCCTTCGGTACCACGCCACGACATCACCGTAGCATTGGGTGCCAAGCCACCCTGCAGAATTTCATCCCAGCCCAAGAGCTTGCGTCCCTTCGAGTTCAAGAACACCTCGATGCGATGAATCAGGTAGCTCTGCAGTTCGTCGACATCCTTCAGTCCCTCCTTCTTCATCCGGGCCTGACACAAGCGGCAAGTGGGCCACGAAGCCTTTCCGGCCTCATCGCCACCGATGTGAATGTATTCCGAGGGGAAAAGTTCCATCACCTCGGTCAGCACGTTTTCCAGGAACTCGAACGTGCGCTCGTTGCCCACGCAGAAGTCGGCCTGCTTGTAGGGTTCGTGGGTACACGAGAGAGCCGGATAGGCCGTCAACACCTCTTCCGAGTGAGCCGGCATTTCGATTTCGGGAATCACAGTGATGTAACGGTCCTGCGCATACTTCACCAGTTCACGGATTTGGTCCTGGGTATAGTAACCGCCATGGGCATTCGGGTCACCCTCTTCCATGTACTTGCGGCCCTCGTTCCACCATTGTTTCCAGGTAGGGAACTCGCGCCAGGCAGCGAACTGCGTCAGCCGGGGGTACTGCTTGATTTCGATACGCCAACCGGCCGCATCGGTCAGATGCAGGTGCAGCCGGTTCAGTTTGTAGTAGGCCAAGGCATCGATTTGTTTCTTCACGAAGTCCAAGTCACGGAAATGACGCGACACATCGAGCATAAAGCCACGGTAAGCAAAGCGGGGCGCATCGGTCACCGAAGCCGCCGGCACCTGATTACCTTCAGCCATCTGCAGCAAGGTCTGCACGCCATAGAACAGGCCGGCTCCCGAGAGCGCCTGCACTTCGATTTGTTCGGGGTTCACGGTCAACTGATAACCTTCGTTCGAAGTTACCCCCGGCAGTTCCTTGACTACCCGGAGCACCACCTGTTTGCCCTGTCCATCGGCAGCCGGTTTCAACTGCCACGGCGAAGCAGCCAGGTAAGCTTCCAAAATCTGTTTATCGCCTTCCGGCGCTTCCACCCATAGGCCTGTTTCGGGCGTTAAAGTGAAATGACCCGACTGCAACGCCACTTCCTGCGGCATCGGAATCACGGACAACGGGCGAGGCTCTTCCGTCTGACAGCTCGCCAACAGCAGGCCCACAAACAGACCTGCACCTAAAATCCATTGTTTCATCATGTCTTCTTATCTATCTTATCGTTTACATACTTTCTAGGGGATGATATTCATCTCCATTTCAGACGGGTAATTTGCGGCGTGCGAATACCCGGTTTCAACTCTCCGTTCAGGATGTAGTAGGCCGACCCATCAGCCGCGAAAGCTGCTCCGGCCCTCGCACCCTGTTCAAAGTCACCCAACACCTGCCAGGCATCAGTAGCCGTATCATACAACAGCACCTTGCGGTTGAAGTGATACCATTCCTTCGGATGCGACAGGTATTCCGGACCCGCATACTCCCCTTTCAGAGCCTTCAGGAAAATATCTTTGTTCACTCCACCGGCGCAGAGGATCTTTCCGTCACCCGCCGGCAAAGCCATACCCCCTCCCAGGGAAACCGGTGTACCGGTTTCATCACACGGAGTCGCCACGGCTGTCCATGTCGCCGTCCGAGGGTCGAAGGCATAACCGTCCACATTCAAGGAAGCCTCACGACCGGCACCGGGTGCTGCAAAACCTCCCCACACATACAGCTTTCCGGACGAGGCCGCACAGACCGGTTGTACCCGAGGGTTGCCCGGCACTTCCGTTACCTGCTTCCAGCCCTGCTCCAGCGCCTGCATATCGAGAGCAAAGACCGCCGACGAAGGCACTCCATCAACATTACCACCCACTATATACAACATTGGAGCGAGGTAAGCCCCAGCCATATTGTCGACCGTGGCCGGCAACGAAGGCAACGTATCGATGCGCAGTGAAGCCGACTCATCGGCCGAGCCTTCCCTGTTTTGCAAAGATAAAAGAAAAACTTGATTCAAGGCACGCGAAGCCGTATTTCCTCCGACACAAATTAACCCTTTTTCCGAAGAAACCGTTACACCGTAGGCTGCCGCTTCGGGCAAACGGCCTACCCGGGTCCATTCGAAGACCGAATCGGACGAAAGCGGAGCAGTATAGACTCCATCGTAATAGACTTTCTTTCCTCCTTCCGCAGCCGGTACATCGGGAAAATTGCAACCGCCGGCCATCCACAGCTGACCGTTGTACACGCCAGCATACAAAGCCGAGACTCCCTGTCGAAAACCAGCATCCTCGGCAGGAAAACCCTGCATCGACTGAAGGACGAGACCATCGGGCGGAGTTGACTCGCTGCAGGCTACCGCCAACATCGTAGCGCCTGCCAACAGGCATACTTTATTTAAAAATCTGTAGTTCATTGATCGATTGATGATGTGATTGATTAGAAGATACCTACCTCCGAATAAGGAGCATTGCGCAGCCCCTCCCTGCCCCAGCAGGAAGAAGTGCGCAATGCAGACAAGTCTCCTCAAAAAGAGGTTATTCAACCGTAATTTCATCCACGAACAGGAAGGCCGGATAACCCTTACCACCGTGCCATGCAGGCAGACTGTGTTCAGGCTGTGCCCATACCTTCAAATAACGAGCCTTCACCGGATCGAAGCTCAGGGCATGTTCGTACAATTGGTTGGGGTCCTTTTCCGTCATCGCCGGATACTTTTCTGACGCCACTTCCTTGAATTTCTTGCCATCTTCCGATACCGAAATCTTGATAGCGCGAGCGTCGAATACCCAGTCACCCTTTTCCACATTGGTAGTCAGAGTTACCTTGCTCAGGTCAGTCGGTTCGCCCAAATCGATGACTGCTTCCAGATCATTCTTGTAGAAAGCAATCCAACGACCCGTCTTGTAGTTGCGGTTACCTTTCAGACCGTCCACCAGCGTAGAGATACCTTCAAATTCGTATTGCTTATTCACCGGTTGGATGGCTTCAATCTTCTTGGAAGTAGATTTGCTGAAAGCAATGTCTTCCTTTACAATACGGCTGTTGCCGGTGGGACGGATGGCCATGGCCTTGAACGTGCAGTTGGTGTTCACCTTGACCGGTTCTGTATACAGTTGTGAAGCCGCTGTCGGGTCGGTTCCGTCCAAGGTATAGTAAACCGGGCAGTTGTCGATGGTAGACAAAGTCACGTCCACCGTACCGGTTTCGGCGTTCGGAGCAAACTTGGCAGTCACGTCGAACACGTGAGTAGCGTAGTTATACTTGTACACATCGTAGTGTTTTACCAGACGAACCAGGCGCTGCAGGAAGGCGTCGTAGTTCTTGTGTTTCGGGCTGGTCCACTGGATATCAGCCAAAGCAGCCATACGCGGCAGTTCCATGTATTCCACCTGGCTGTAAGTAGGAATATATTCAGTCCACAGGTTAGCCTGTACACCCTTGATGTACTTCTGTTCTTCGGGAGTCAGCGAAGCCGGCATCGGTTCGTAGCTGTACACCCGTTCCATCGGCAGGTAACCACCGATAGCTTCCGGTTCCTGTTCCACATCCTTGCTCTGGTAATAGTCGAAATACAGGTACGTATTCGGCGACATGATCACGTCGTGCTTCTGCTTGGCTGCTTCGATACCGCCACCTTCACCACGCCATGACATCACTGTAGCGTTCGGAGCCAGACCACCTTCCAGAATTTCATCCCAACCGATAATCTGACGGCCGTGCTTGTTCAGGAACTTTTCAGCATGGCTGATGATGAAGCTCTGCAGCTTTTCTTCAGCTGTATGGTTCTTGTCGGCCTTGATGCCCAACTGCTTGATGCGAGCCTGGCACTTCGGACACTTGGCCCAACGTACCTTCGGACATTCGTCACCACCCACATGGATGTATTCCGACGGGAAAATCTGAATAATTTCACCCAATACGTCTTCAATGAACTTCAATACCTCGTCGTTACCGGCACAGAGTACATCTTCCGATACACCCCAGATTTTCCATACTTCGTACGGACCACCGGTACAACCCAAGTTCGGATAAGCCGCCAGGGCAGCCTGCATGTGACCCGGCATATCGATTTCCGGAATCACAGTGATGTGACGGTCGGCCGCATACTTCACGATTTCCTTGGCTTCTTCTTGCGTATAATGGCCGCTGTACGGTATGCCATCATACTTGCCCGAGTTGTGACCAATCACCGTTTCGGCACGTTTTGAGCCCACTTCAATCAACTTCGGATAGCTCTTGATTTCGATTCTCCAACCCTGGTCTTCCGACAAGTGCCAGTGGAAGCGATTGATGTTGTGCAGGGCCAACATATCAATGTAACGCTTCACCGAGTCAACCGGGAAGAAATGACGCGATACGTCGAGCATAGCACCACGGTAAGCGAAACGCGGGAAGTCATTGATTTCAGCTGCAGGCAGTGCAATGTCAGCTCCTTCAGCTACCGGCAAAGACTTACGCAAAGTCTGGATACCATAGAATACACCTGCTTCCGAAGCACCGGTAATCACCACCTGGTCGGCATTGACCTTCATCTGATAGCCTTCCGGATTTTCACCCACTGCACCTACCTGCAACAGGATGCCCTTTCCTTCGGCACCCGCCTTGACAGGCAATACCAGTCCGGTCAGGTCCTTCACATAGCTAGCCAGAAACTCAGCGTTCTTCTGCATCTTTTCATTCCCTTCCGGATAGAAGATGGGGGTACCATTCTTCAGGATAAACGGAGAGGCTGTGTTCTGCACCGCAATTTCCTGCGGCATCGGCACCACTTCATAGTTTGCTTCTTTGACTTCGTTGCTGCAGGAAAAAAGCATCAAACCTGCGACAGACAGGGCTGCAAAGCCCGGGAGTTTTTTCATCATAGCGTTCATGAATTAGTTAGTATCAATATTGTTTATTAGGTTTTTTACAGAATTCATCACACCCCTATTTCCCTATTCACACAGTTGCTGAAGGGAGAGGCTGACCGGCTGATCCTTCTTCAGTTGGTCAGAGGTGATGACGATCTTCTTGGTCTGTCCCGGCAGAAGATCGAAGAAGTTGTCGCTGAAACGGGCACCCTGGATGGGGATTTCCACGAATACGTCGCGGGCCAGTTCCTTGGCCGACAGCGTCACGATGCACTGTCCGTCCTGTTGCTTCACCTTCATGCGGATATCCGCTTTCGGCAAATTCAGGTCCTTGGCATGCTGGAAGTAATAGGTTTCTTCCGACAGCACCTTACCCTGGCGGTCCTTCAAGGTCATCAGCAGGAACGAATCCTGCGGACGGATAGCCAAGCCGTCGAATGCTTCCTGGTGATACAGCTTCGAAGCGTTGGCGGGCACATCCCCCTTCACGTCCTTCTTCAGCAGCACCTTGCCGCGGAAGTCCATCACACGCAACTGCAGCGTAGCACCCGGATGGGCCTGCAGTTCGTCGGACATCACATAGAAACTCAGGTTATCACCTTCACGGATAGCATCGACCAACACCGGTGCAAAGGCCCGCTGTGCCTGGTAATGCAAAGCTTTCCAGTTGCCGTAATAGTCGATGCTGGACCACGATACCACCGGCCAGCTGTCGTTCAGCTGCCAGTACAACGTACCCATGCAGTAAGGACGGTGACGGCGGTGTGCCTCGAGTCCGTGACGGACACCCATGCCCTGCAGCACGAGACCCATATAAACCAGACGTTCGAAGTCCTCGGGCACCTTATAGTACAGGTTCATCGTCTTCTTGATGAGGAAGTTGCCGATGGAAGCCTTCTGGTGTGCATTCATCACGTCCGATTCCAAGGCATAGTCCTTCGGGGCGGCAAACGTCGCGATGGTCTTCATTTCGGGGAAAGCCTGGAAGCCGAATTCGCTCATGAAGCGAGGGATTTCCGTATCGAGGCTCTCGAACGGTTTCTGTCCGTACCAAGTACCCCAGTTGTGGCTGTCGGCAATCTTCCAGCTTTCGGGACGACCCCAGTTGGCTTCGTAGGGCGAACCGTGCATGTAGAAGCGGTCGGGGTCCAGAGCCTTCACCTGAGCGGGAAGCAGTTCGTGGAACAGTTTGTCATACCCCTGCTTCATGCGTTCCCACACTTGCGGATCTTCGTATTTCTTGTTCCAGCCCCAATAGCGCATACCTTCGTAGATTTCGTTGTTGCCGCACCACATGGCCAGACTGGCATGGTTGCGCAGGCGCTTGATGTTGTAATCGGCTTCTTCGGTCACCCGACGCAGGAAGGTGGGGTCGGAAGGATAAGTCGTACAGGCAAAGAGGAAGTCCTGCCAGATGAGGATACCCATTTCGTCGGCAGCCCGGTAGAAGGCATCGTCTTCGTAGATACCGCCACCCCAGACGCGAATCATGTTCATGTTGGCATCCTTCACGTCCTGCATCAACCGGCGGTAGCGGTCGGCGGTCACTGCCGGCAGCAGGGCATCGTCGGGAATCAGGTTGGCGCCCTTGGCAAACATCGGCTGACCGTTCACTTCGAAGTAGAAGGATTCGCCGTCGGCATCCTTTTCCTTCACCACCCGGATGGTACGCAAGCCCACGCGGTCCTCGTGGTGCGCGATGACCTTACCGTCGACCTTCACGTCCACGTTCACGTCGTAGAGGGCTGCTTCACCCCAGCCGTTCGGCATCCACAGATGTGGTTGCTGGATGTCCAGCGGCACCACCACTTCGTTGGCACCGGGCTGCAAGGTCACCGATCGGCTGGCTGTCAGCTTCGGTTCGTCCTTGTACTGATAGGTTACGGTCACTTCCGCTGCCCGGTTGGCTGCCTCGAGCAAGCCCTGCAGGGTCAAGCGGTTTTCCACCTGAGCCTGTTCTTTCGACACCTTTGTCTGACGGAGGTAACAGTTCTCGATGCGTGCCACGTCGTAGAACGTCAAGGTCACCGGACGCCAGATACCACTGGTGGCCAGACGGATGCCCCAGTCCCAACCGTAGCTGTACGGAGCCTTACGGCTGTAAATGCTCACGCGAGTCTTGCTGTGATCGTTGTCGGCCGGATAGTCGTAACCGCTGGTCTCCCACTGCGGCAACGTCTGTTTGATAGGTGAATGAAACAACACCTGCAAGCGATTTTCGCCCTTGCGCAGCACGTCCTTCACCGGCAGTGTGTAGCCCACGAACATGTTGTCCGTGCGTTCCAGCAGAGCCCCGTTCAGGAAGACATCGGCATAGGTATCCAATCCTTCAAACTGCAGGATAGCTGCATCGCGAGCCAACTGTTCCTCGGTTACGTGGAACGTAGTCTTGTACGTCCAATCTTCGTTTTCCACCCACTGTACTTTCTGTTCATTCATGCCGTAGAACGGATTCGGCAACTTATCCAGGGCAATGAGGTCCTGGTGTACCGTTCCGGGAACCGTGGCGGGCATCCATTCGCTCTGGCCCACCTGCTTGAACTCCCAGCCTTGGTTCAGGCTCACCTGCTCGGACTCCTTGAAATCCTGCGCCTGGAGCATCATAGGCATACAGCCTACCATCATCAAAACTTTCAGTGTCTTCATTTTCACCTTTCTTTCTCGTTGATATTATATACTCGTTTTCTTGTTTTTCAAACTTTCGCTCATTCCGTGCGGAACGTCGAAGCCGGCAAGCCAGATCCGTTTACCAAATTGGCCCGAGTAAAGGGTTGCCAAGCATAACGCACCACCTTCGGTTCCTGTACGTCCCGACTCCATACCTTTACTTCCTCTCCCACGATTTCGGCATGTGCCGGATGGAAGACTCCGTCGGGGCCGGCCACTTCGAACACACGCAACGGACCTCCGTCGACGGTCGTCAGTCCTTGGGCATAGTCGAACGACAGATAGGCGGTACGGCCCTCAAAACGGACCGAACGATACAGCGGACCCGAAGGCACCACTTGCTGCCACCCGTAGGTACGGTTCAAAGCCCAGGCTGCCAGGCGTTCGCCCACGTCACGTTTCGACTTGGGATGCACATCGAGCGAATCCCCCCGGTCGGAGCTGACCGCCATGCCGGTATGCGGAATTTCGGCCATCAAGCGGCGCTGGCTGTCGCGGAACCAAGGCCATGACGGACGGTTCAGGCTAGAGAGCTGAACGAAGTAGAACGGAAGTTCAGGTTGTTGCCAATGCTTGCGCCAGCTGTCCACCAACAGATGGAACAGGCGGGCATGGGCCTCGACATTATGGGCATTCGATTCCCCCTGATACCAGATAACTCCCTTGACGGGGAAAGCACCCAACGGACGGATGCCGGCTTCGTACAGGTAACAGGGTTCATAGGGATGGCGCTGAAGCTTGTCGGCCGATTCCTTCACGTTGAGAGCTGCCCGACCCCGCACCCAATCCTGGATGAAGTCGTTCTGCTTCCAGTTGCGCAGGATGGCCGGAAATTCATATTCCAACGTCTGGCGGTCTACCCATGCCTCGGCAGGCGATCCCCCGATGGCATTGCAAATCAAGCCGACAGGCACCTGCAGGCTATCCTGCAACTTCTTGCCAAAGAAGTAAGCCACTGCCGAAAAGTCGCCGGCTGTTTCGGGTGTACAAGCTTCCCAACCGTCGGTGCGGTAATACTGCAGGCGATTGAGTGAATCGAGTACCGAAGCGTCCCAGGCACGGGCATCGGTGCGCCAGCGCGCTTTCATATCGTACAGACGGATGCGGTCGTTGGCCGACTGCGGCACTTCCTGACGCGCTTCCGCACTCCAGTTCAAGTAGAATTCCATGTTCGACTGTCCCGAACACAGCCATACTTCTCCCACGAGTACATCGCGGAATTCCTTCTTCACAGTACGGGTTGCAACCGTCAAGGTATAAGGTCCTCCCGCCGGCATCGGCTGCAGGTCCACACTCCACTTACCCTGGGTTCCTGTCACCACCCGGTGTTTCTGCCCAGCCAAGGTGACCGTCACCTTTTCACCAGCATTGGCCTTTCCTTCGATGCGCACAGGCTGATTGCGTTGCAGCACCATGTGGTCCGTGTAGATGTCGGGCAACTGCAAGCCACCGAAATCACCCGTAATGCCTTCGTATACCGTGCGAGCCAACAGTGCAGCCCCTTGAGCATTGGGGTGGATCGCATCGGGCAAGAGATACGGATAGGGATACAGAGGTTCATGGAAGTCGATCAATTGAACACCGGCATAAAGAGCCACCTGTTCGATTTCACGCTGAATCTGGTCGTGCCAATCCCGCGTACCCGACTCAAAGCGCGGATGGCGATCGGCAATCGGAGTCAACCGGGCAATCAGGATACGGCATTTCGGATTGGCCACCCGAAAGGAGTCAATCAGTGCCCGGTAATCTGAAATAAATTCATCACGGAAATGCGGCCAGTTGCGCGGGTCCGTATCGTTGACCCCCAAATGGATGACCACAATGTCGCCGGCAAAGTCGAGTGCCTGACGGAACTCCGGCTGTTGCTGGTATGGACGATGTCCCTTGTTGAGCAAAGTAGCTCCCGGACGGCCAAAATTGCCCACCTCGTAAGCGTCGCCCAAGAGCTGCTGCAACTGAACCGGATAGGAATACTTTTCGCGTTCGGCAATGCCTGTGCCATAGGTGATACTATTGCCCACACAAGCTACCTTAATAGGAGCTTGTGCCCAAAGCGCAAAGCACATGCTAGCAAACCAAAGAAAAAACAGCTCTCTTTTCATCATTTCTTGTCAACAAAGGGTTTTACAATATCACGCCACAACAGGTAGCCATTGCCCAACAGATGCAAACCATCGTTGGTATACTCGGGCTTCATCTTTCCCGTAGCCGGGTCCACAAAATGGCTGTACAGATCTACGTAAGTCGCTCCCTCCTTTTCGGCCAAAGGCTGCAGCAAATCGTTGATTTGTTTCACCACCTGCCAGCGCGATGTATGTCCCCCGAACATACCATAACATTCGTTCAGCGGCAATACACTTTGCAAATATAATTTTGTTTTCGGAGATTCTTGCTTTATTTTGTGAACAATCATCGTAATTTCTTCAATTATTTTTTCAGCCGAGGTGCCGCGCGATACATCGTTGATACCGATGAGCAGAAAAATCTTGGCCGGCCGGCCCTTTACGATCGGATGAAGGCGATCGTAGACACCCATGCAGATGTCTCCACTGATACCACGGTTTTTCACGTGCTTGTTTTGGAAAAGTTCGGCCCATTCGCAGCCGTTGGTGATGCTGTTACCCAAAAAGATAATGTCTTTCGATGTAACAGGCAGGTTTTCGAACAGCGTGGCCCGCTGATAATAGAATGTGGAATACTTACGCTGCTGTGCATACTGCGGCAGAGCCAGAAATAAGCCCAATAAAAGAAGTAATAAGTGTTTCATGTCTATAGAATGTGATTTTAATGGATAAGTAGGTTACAAAAAGAAACTGAAAAAGCGATGGTTCTTCCCTGACAGACTCCCCATCGTTTTTGTACACTTTCCTAAGATTATCGTTGCTTCGTCGGTGAATAGATGAGTCCGTCGACCGCCTTTTCGCCATCCGGTGTGACAAAGACGGTGGTGAACATCCATTTCACCAACCGTGTCTCGTCCATACGGAACTTGCCCACCGGCAATTTCAGGAATACCTTGTTCCAACCTTTGTGCAGTTGCACCGGCAGTGGCGGACGGGCCACACAGTTTTCGTTGCCCAAGGGAATTTCATTGCTTTTCACGGTGTGGGTAGCTGTCCAGGTAGGCGGCAGAATTTCACGGTCATTTACCCAAATGCGACTACCCTTGTAGTCCCACGTACCGGGTTTCGGCGGCAGGTCCATCTCCGACCGGCTATAATTCTGGAACTCGGCCCACAAGCCCACTTCCTGGTCCTTCGGCGAATACACCCAGGTATACGCATAGGCGGTGTGGTTCTCCTGCGGGTTCTCGTAAAAGGCAGGCACCGTAGCCCCCCATACATGGCGCAGGTAAATTCCGGCACCTGTAGCGGGGCGCACCCCGTAAGTCTGGCCTTCGTAGGTATAGCTGTCCTGCAATCCCTGTTCGGGCGGGAAAACCTTGGTCAGATCGCCCCCGTTGGGGAAGGCATCGGTAATGTGCCACTTCACGTTCGTTTGCTTCACATAAGCAAACGGATAGCCGGCAAACGTATGTTCCTTGTGCCACAACAAGCGACGTTCGAAGTCGGCAAATTCGCGGAACTCCTTCGTATCTTCGGCAGGAATGGTCGTACCCAGCTGGTTGAAATATTCCGACCCTCCTCCCATCCAGGCTCGCTCGGCAATGGCCAGCATGTTGGGATAGAAGTTGTTCTCCAGGATCATGTTGCGCTCGCTGCTTACCAAACGGTCGTGCCACAAGGCCACAATGGTTCCGGCAATGTCATTATTGCCTTCCATACGATCGTAGATACGGCTGTTGTAGAAAGCAAACAAATCGGCAAACGTATCAAAATGGTTCAAGTAATGAAACTTGCAGTCGATGGCAGGAATGCCCGGCTGGGCCTTGCCCCGATAACTCCACAACTGAGTCATATCGATTTCACCCGGTTGATAGTTCCAACCCGGATTCCACGAAATCACTTTCTTGCCTTTGGACCGCACATAGGCCACCATTTCGGGCACAAATGTAGGGTTGGTAAAGGCTACCTCATCGGTACCGATGTGCAGGTAGGGCACGTCGAAGGTCTCGCACACCTCGTCAATGAGGAGTTTCAGAATCTTCATGCCTTCGGGACTTTGCATATCGTGGCGGAACGTACGCACAAACGCGGCACTGTGGCCCGGCATATCGATTTCAGGAATCAGCAGCACCTGATGCTGCTTGCAGAAATCCACCAGTTCACGCGCTTCTTCCAATGTATAGTATTGACCGGGCATACGGATGGTGTTCACACTGTCGTTCAGCATCGGAAAGATTTTGCTTTGCAGGCGCCAAGCCTGGTTCTCAGTGAGATGCCAATGGAAGACGTTGATTTTAAAACGTGACAAAATCTCGATTTCGCGCTTGAGTTCGTCCATCGAGATGTAGCTGCGGCCCACATCCTGCATGAAGCCTCGAATGCGGAAAGCCGGCCAGTCCACGATTTCACAACCGCGTACCACGCTGCGCTTGCCCCGCGGTTGGACCAACTGACGCAGCGTCTGCAAGGCCCAATAAACCCCTCGTTCGGTCACTGCCTGTACTCGGATTTCGTGACCCGACACGTTCAGGCGATACGCTTCCTCGCCGTTCAGACGGGCTTCAGGTATTTCGGGTACCAGTTCCACGACAATCGAGTCGGAAGCCTTCCCGTTCAGTTCCCCACCTACTTCGTTCACCCACGCTTCCCAAACCGGCGATAGCACCGGTGTCGTCAGCTTGACTTTCCCTAAAGCAAAGGTTCCCCGCGTCTCTTCCAAGCGTTGCGGACGGGGAAGTAACGAGATACTCGTTTGTGCCCACGAGCAGGTACAAACGAGTATCATCAAAAATAAACCTAAAAATCGTTGTTTCATTATTCCGCTTTAATGATGTCTTTCAGTTTGATTGCCTGGAAAGTCATGTGTGCCACACTGCTTTCGTACAGGATACCAACCGTTTCCTTATCAATCATGGTCAAACAGCTGTAACCCCAGCCCCAGCCTGCATCCAGCAACAGCTGGTTGGCCTTCAACCATGTCTTGCCACCGTCCAGACTCGCCTTGATCGTGATGCTGTGACGGTTCTGCGTATCGTTCGGATTCGAGAACAACAGAATATCCTTGCCCAATACGTTGTCCTTTGCCTTCACACTGATCAAGCTGGCCATACATACCGGTTCGGGCAAAGCCGTACGAGAAGATTCGTGTTCCTTCCAGGTTTCACCCATATCGGTCGTTGTCATCACGGCACGGGCACCACCGCGGTTGTCGCGCATGTTCAGCATCAGCACACCCGGTTCCACTTCAGCCACCTGAGCTTCGGTGGTATTCGTACGGGCATAATGGCTGATTTTCCAAGTCTTGCCATGGTCCTTGCTGTAGATGATGCCGGCGTTGGGGATACGGTCGCTGCCGATGTACTGGCTGGCAAAGACCAGCGTACCGTCGTCCATCGAGATACCGCGACCCGGACCCTGCAACAGGAAGTACCAAGAAGGATCCTTCAGCTGGTCGGTAAAGTTCATCGGTTCCGACCAAGTCTTACCGTCGTCGTCACTCTTGACCATCATCAACTGCGCTGTGTGGTTCAGGTCCATGCCCTGCTGAGAGTTGACCCAAGCACGTCCGTTACCCATACCATGTGTCCACGCAGCCACAATCCAGATTGTACCCGTCTTCTTGTCGACCAGGATGGCAGGGTCGCCTACCCCGTTCTGTGCTTTCGGCAGACCACCGTATTCGCCGAAGGCCATGGGGATACGCATCTTTTCCCACGTCTGTCCACCGTCGGTACTACGGCTCAAACCGATTTCCACGTATTCCTGCAGGTCGGCGCTGTTGTTGTAACGCACATCGTATACGCCCAGCAGCGTACCCTTGTTCGATGTAGCCAAGCCCGGGATACGGAACGCAGCCGCACCGTCGTCGCCGGCATGACGTACGCCCACCCCCATATAATGAGTTTCTGCCTTGCGCACCACTTTCAACGGAGCCACTTCGCCGTCTACCTTCACTTCAGTCAGGTCGGCCGACACCTTCGACAGAACCGAAGCGTTCGGTTTCATCTGCAAGCTCACCCAGAAATAGTTCACACCCGGGAACAGTTTCTGGTCGGTTGTGAATACCACTTCCCGTTTCGGATCCTTCACTTCTGCCTTGAGGATAGAATAAGAAGGATTGGCAGCCAAAGTCTGACCCGGCTTGCCGCTGGAGATGTAATCGACAGGCGAGAAATACATCTTACCCTTACGCTGTACATTCTCCGTACCTGCATAATACAGTTTTACGGCAGCGATTTCGCTCAACTTCACGTCCTTGCCGAAGTTCAGTTTCACCTCGTTCAGGCGTTGACCTTCCTTGGCCTCCAAACGCAGATTAAACAACTCATTGTCCTGTCTTTCAATCAGAACCGGAATACGGGTCTCACGGATAGCTACGGTATCGGCTACCGCACTCGCCTTCAAAGGCGCTAAAGCTAAAGCTGCACAAAGCAGTAAGAAGTTAGTAGTTCTCATAATATTTATCTGTTTCTGGGTTCAAAAATAAAAGTTTTTATTGATACCCCCAAACAAAAAGCCGATTTCTTTATTAAGTAGTCCCCGAAATCGAGTTTTATTTAATTTAAAACCCTTTTGTATACATACAAACGAGGGTTCCGGCGACTTTCCGGTTCCTTTCTCTACGGAAATACAGCAACTACATTCCTTATGCTCAACAGGACACCAGCCCCATTGTATCTCCTGCCTCCTTCTGGTAGACCGATAGGCATCCTCCGGATTTCCGATTGGGAAGAACAAACCTTTTCACCCGGGTGAAAAGAGCTTATCACCTGGGTGAAAAATGCTTATCACAAACGTGAAAAGGTCTTATCACCCAAGTGATAAGACCTATATAAACGTAGCAATCTGCTCGACTCATACTATCGGCCTACGTGCTCCGTATGCCCTCCCGTTTCATACCCCGGGGTCTGTTTCAGCAGCGGGTTGTCGGTCAAAGTCTTCCGATCAATGGGCCACCACAAACGATCGGCAGCGGCAAGAGTATGAGCCACCACCGTAGCATCTCCCCAACGACGCAAGTCATTCCAGCGCTTGCCTTCCAGCAGAAACTCGAAGAAGCGTTCCTGCAAGATGGCCTCGAGCGGATGACGGTCGACCGACTGGTGCGGATAGCCGACGGTGGCTTCGGCATAAGCCGTCCCGAAAGCCCGACGACGGACTGCATTGAGTTCGGCCGATGGATCCTCGCCCAGCAGCGCTTTTGCCTCGGCGCGCATCAACAGCCAGTCGGCATAGCGATAAATGGGATAATCGTCACAACGTACCCGGGTACTGCCGTTCATCACCCCAGGATATTTGTGCGGATAGAGTCCCACCAGTTCCAGATTGCCTTGCGGGGTGCGGCGATAAACGTCCTTCAGGGTTACGTCACGACGGGTATCTCCCGGCAGGAAACGGCGGAAATTGTCGAGTTTCACCATCAATCGCATAATGCCCCAATTGTTTTCTACCTTCAAGTCGATGGGGGTACCATCGGCATTGTAGTATTTGTCCAGGTAGTCGGCCTGCGGATAAAGGTCGTTGTTGCCATTCCACAGCTGGTATTCGAAGAGTTGGTTGTGCAGGACAAAAATCATTTCACGGTTACCCTTGTTGCGGTAGGCGAAAACCTCTTGATAGGAAGGCAGGAGATCGAGTTCGGAAGTGCCCATATGCTGACGGAGGTCGTCCAAGGCCTCGGCAGCTACGCGAGCATCGGCTGCCCCTCCTTCCCGATGGGCTCCCCACAGATAGACTTCTCCCTTCAACATCAGCGTTGCAGCCTTCGACCATAAGGAACGTTGGTCATGGAAACTGTAGTCAGCACCGAAATGGGTCAACGAGGATTCCAAGTCGCGCTTCACCTGCGCCAGAATTTCGGCTGCCGGAGTCGCTTCACGGGCCAGTTGTCCCATCTCGAAGTCAAGGCTGGGCTCTTCCGTAAAGACCACATTGCCCCACGAACAAAAGAGTTGGAATAAATAGTATGCTCGCAAGCCATACACTTGACCCAGATAATAGTGCCGAACGGGCTCGGACAGCACCTCTGCAGTCTCGGCCCGACGGATGAACAGGTTCATCTGGTTCAAGTTCTGGTACAGGTCGCCATAGGCTTTCAGACCGGGATTGTCGGCATTGAGGGTATTCAACGGATAACGCTCCATACCTTGCGCAGCCTCGCCACCGAAAGGCTTATCGCCAAAAACGTCGCTACGGGCTTCACCCAGCAGGAAGAAATTCCAGGACTGGCTGCGGAAACGGGCATGCAGTCCGTAGACAAAGGATTCGAACTGCTCGGGAGTCTTCCAGTAATTCTTATCGGTGATTTCACTCACGGGGTCCATGTCGAGCGAGGAACAGCCGGTGCAAAGCAGCAGTCCTACCACCCAGAACCCGATAGTTTTCTTGATATTCATCATTCTTTCCTTATTTATCCATTCTACATGTGCTTAAAAACTCAACTTCAAACCGAACAACAGCGTACGAGGGGTCGGATAACGGCCATTGTCGATGCCTCCCCGACCATTTCCCAGGACATCCAGGACCGGTTCGGGCGACGTGCCGTCATAGCCCGTGAAGTAACACAGGTTCTGTCCGGTGACATAGACCGATGCATCGGTCAGGAAGAGAGGTTGCAACCACCGTTTCGGAAACTGATAGCTGAGGGTGACTTCGCGCAAGCAAAGGTAGTTGCCCGACTGGTAAAAATGCGAGTTGTTGTCATTCAGGTTCGTGGTGCCATTGTTCGAACGGGTAATGTTCTTTTTGGCATTCTGGTCAGCCCAGTAAAATTTGGCCAGGTCGGTATCGGGGTGCTGTTCCGACCAAGTGTCGCGCACTGCGGTAATCAGGTTGAACGAACCGTTGTATTGTCCCAGGATTCGTGCCTTCAGATCATTATATAAGGTATGGCCCGTTGCAAAATCGAAGCGGCCGTACAATGACCAGTTTTTGAAGGTGAGCGTCGTCGAGAATCCACCGGTCCAACGGGGATAGATATTGCCCACCACCCGGCGGTCGTAGGAATTGATGATGCCATCGCCGTTACGGTCTTCCCAACACACATCACCCGGTTCGATGGGGCGCCAACCCTCTTTATCTGCATATTCAGCAGCCAAATCCGGTCCGTACAGGTTGGCCACTTCGTCCACCCGACGGGCAGCATGGGCCCGCACATCGTCCCAATCGCGGAAAATGTGATGCTGCGAATAGGCCACGATATCGCCCAACGAGCGTCCTTCCTGCAGGCCTCCTACCCAAACAAGGGATTGCGATTTCGGGTTCCAGATTTGTTCCCCGTCCTGACGATTGCGTTCATTGCCGTTGTAAGGTAACTTCTTCACCCGGTTCTTCACATACGAAGCATTCAGCGTTACGTCCCAGTTCCAGTCCTTCCGGTGAAGTACGTTCACCTTGCCTTCCATTTCAAACCCCCGGTTGCTCAGACTACCCAAATTGGTCTTGAACCTCGGGAAACCGGTATAAGCCGGAAGGTTCACGTCGGTCAGCAAATCGGAAGTTGTGCGGTCGTAGTAGTCCATCACCAGGTGGATGCGGTTGGCGAGGAAGCCCAGGTCGAGTCCTACTTCCAACGTGCGGCTCTTTTCCCAACGCAGGGCTCGGTTCACCACGCCGGTATTCAAGTAACCCAAGTGATCGTGATAGCTGCCCAACGAACCGTAACGTCCATACACATCAAAATTACCAATCCCGTTCACATTGCCGTTCAATCCGTAACTGATGCGCGGTTTCACCACCGACACAAACTTAGCTAAGGACGAGTGCTGGAAAAACGGCTCTTCGTGCAGGTTCCAACCGGCCGAAATACCGGGAAAGAAGCCCCAGCGATGATCGGACAAACGGGAGATTCCATCGCGACGAGCCACCAACGAAAGCAAGTAACGGCGCTGATAATCGTAGTTCACCCGGGCAAATCCCGACAAGATACGATAGCCTGTGCGGAAAGAAGAAGTATAGGTGCGATTGGTACCGGCATTCAAGGTCAGGACATCATCGGTCGGTGCCCCGGAAACCCGAGCAGACAGGTTCCGGTAGTGTTGATCGAAATATTCGCCGCCCAACATGGCATTCAAGGAATGTCCACCCCAGGTATGACGAAATTCCAACGTCAGGGCATGCTGCTGCTGGAAACTGTTCTCATAGGTTTCCGAAGCATTGCGGTTGGAATTCGGGGTCTGTCCGAAGCGCTGGTATTTCTTCTCGAACAGGTCGGACCGTCCTTCGGTATAATACATCGAACTGGCTTCGGTCAAGGAAAGGGTTTCGGGAAGCAAATCAAAGGTCAGTCCCAGGTTGAATGAGGTCTTCCGGGAAGTGGAAGAACGGTTCAAGCGTTCTTTCCAATAGCGTGGGTTACCATCCTGATTGCTCCATCCGGCAGCCGGCGATCCGTCCTCGTTCCACGGGTTCCAGGTGGGGAACATACTCATGGTACGGTAGAACAACTCATACTCACCGGTTTCTCCGTTCCAAGGATGATTCAAATCGTAGGTCCACAGATCGGGAGCTTTCGACCAGGAAAAACTGGCACCGGCCGTTGCATGCAGTATCGGCAACAGACGGTAGGAACCATTCAGCGTACCGTTCACTCGCTCGTAGTCGGTATAGTCCACTTGTCCTTGTTCGTTGTAATACCCCAAAGAAGCAGAAAAGGTGCCTTGTTGGTTTCCTCCAGTCAGGTTCAAGTAATGGTCTTGGGTGAGAGCGGTCCGTCGGAACGTCAAGTCGTGCAGTTCGCCACCATGATCCCGGTAAATCAAGGTACGCTCCGGATTCACGGGGTCGGGCATCGACTGCCAACCCTGCTGCAGCAAGGCTTCCTTGTCGGGTGTCAGATAAGCCAGGTCTACTCCCGAAAGTACACCAAACCCTTTTTGGTTCTCCATACTGGACGCCCCATTGGTTCGCTGCCAGCCCAAACGTTGGTAATACAGGTAATCGCCTGCATTCAGGTAACGATAGCCATCCCGCTTGAAATTGAGTCCCAATTTGCCCTGGTACGTCAACTGCGTGCGTCCTTCCGTTCCCTTCTTCGTGGTAACCAGAATTACCCCATTGTTGGCCCGAGCCCCATAGATAGCCGTTGATGCCGCATCCTTCAGTACCTGGATAGACTCAATGTCCGAAGGGTTCACATCATCGAGCGGTCGCACGACTCCATCGACCACCACCAACGGACCATCCAGGCCCCGACTGATGGAAGCGCCTCCACGCAGCACCACATTCGGAGCACTGCCTGGCTTGCCCGAGGTAGTCGTCACCCGCAATCCACTCACCGTACCTTGCAACGACTGTGCCGCATTGCCCATGGCTGCGTTCTTCAGCACCTGGTCATCCAGTTTGGAAATGGCATTCGTCATCAACGATCGTTTCTGACTCATCCCATACCCCGTGACCACCACTTCGTCGAGCATCTCGGTATCCTCTTTTAAGGTAATGGGATAGTTATCGGCCACATCCACGGTAAAGGTCTGCGTCTGATAACCCAAGTAACTTACCTGCAGGCTTGCCCCCAGCGGTACAGAAAGGGCATAATACCCATCGATGTCTGTGATGGTCCCGTTGGTAGTTCCTACCTGCAGCACACTGGCCCCGATGACAGGCTCACCGGCCGAATCGACCACCTGTCCTGTCACCGTCTTCGTCTGTGCCAGGAGGTCCAACGCCCCACAGAGGCACACTAGAATCATTAGAACTTTTTTCATGTAATTCAGCTTTGGTTAATCGGTTAAAGAAAAGTTTATTACCGGAATAACTGATTACAAGGGAAAAAGTTCAAGAAAAACGGAAAAACGGAAAAGCAGACAGGAAAGGAATTCAGCACCCTAGCTATCCAAGGAGTACTGACTAAAAACTCGAAGAGGCCAACCGCTTATTGCAAGCGGTTGGCCTCTTTTCAAGTACACCCGATGAGAATCGAACTCATATCGTCGGAACCGGAATCCGGTATTCTATCCATTGAACTACGGGTGCCTGTATCATTTAGACGCGCAAAAGTACAAAATATTTTTCTTCCTTCCTAATATTTTGAGCAAAATATCTTCCAATCTGTTATTTTGTAGTCATATTCACCTTCACAAAAAGCATTTTGATTATATTTTCTATAAATCATAGAGCATTATTACAAATAATTCCTATATTTGCAAGCAATTCAAACAAACCTATTATCTTATCATGAGCTACTTAATCAAACCAGCTAACTATAAGCCCCTGCTCGACCTGCAACAAACCGAGTTGGGAATCAAACAGATAAAAGAGTTCTTTCAGCAGAACTTATCTTCTGAACTCCGCCTTCGACGCGTCACTGCACCGTTGTTCGTTTTGAAAGGCATGGGTATCAACGACGACCTGAGCGGTACCGAGCGGGCCGTTTCCTTCCCCATCAAGGACTTGGGCGACGCTCAGGCGGAAGTGGTACACTCACTGGCCAAGTGGAAACGACTGACCTTGGCCGACTATGCAGTCGATCCAGGCTATGGCATCTATACCGACATGAACGCCATCCGAGCCGATGAGGAACTGGGCAATCTCCACTCACTCTACGTGGACCAATGGGACTGGGAACGTGTCATCACACCCGAACAACGCACCGTAAAGTACTTGAAAGAAATCGTCACCCGCATCTATGCAGCCATGCGTCGCACAGAATACCTGGTGTTTGAAATGTATCCTTCCATCAAGCCTTTCCTGCCACACGATATCCATTTCATCCATGCCGAAGAGTTGCGTCAACAATACCCCAACTTGACTCCGAAGGAACGCGAACATGCCATCGCCCAACGCGAAGGCGCCGTCTTCATCATCGGTATCGGCGGTCAATTGGGTGACGGCAAACCGCACGACATGCGCGCACCGGACTATGACGACTATTCCACCCTTGATCCGGAAACCGGATTGCCGGGCCTCAACGGTGACCTGCTGGTTTGGGATGAAGTCCTGGGCCGCTCGGTCGAACTTTCATCGATGGGTATCCGTGTAGACAAGGAAGCCCTACTGCGGCAGCTGAAATTGAGCGGACAAGAAAAACGCCAGGAACTCTATTTCCACAAACGATTGTTGGCCGACACCCTTCCGCTCAGTATCGGAGGAGGGATTGGACAGTCGCGCCTGTGTATGATTTATCTGAAAAAAGCCCACATCGGCGAAATCCAAGCCAGCATCTGGCCCGACGATATGCGCATGGAATGTACCCGATTGGGCATGCAACTGATTTAACTCTGCTAACCACCAGGGAATAAACCCAACGACATGAATGTACAGATAGAAACCAGCTGGAAACAGCACCTGATGCCGGAATTCCACAAGGACTACTTTGTCCGCCTGACCGACTTTGTACGGAAGGAATACCAGACCACTACCGTCTATCCCCCCGGCAAACTTATTTTCAATGCGTTCAACCTGTGTCCGTTCGACCGGGTGAAAGTGGTCATCTTGGGACAGGATCCCTATCATGGACCGGGACAAGCGCAGGGCCTCTGCTTTTCGGTAAACGACGGCATCCCCTTCCCTCCTTCGTTGCAGAACATCTTCAAGGAGATCCAAAACGACCTCGGCCTGCCCATTCCCTCTACCGGAAACCTGACGCGCTGGGCTGAACAGGGAGTTCTCCTACTCAATGCCACCTTGACCGTACGGGCCCATCAGGCCGGTTCACACCAACGTCAAGGTTGGGAAGAATTTACCGATGCGGCCATCCGCGCCCTGGCTGAACAGCGGGAACACCTGGTGTTCATCTTATGGGGATCCTATGCCCAGAAGAAAGGGGCCTTCATCGACCGAAACCGCCACTTGGTGCTCACTTCGGTCCACCCATCGCCTCTGTCGGCCTACCATGGCTTCTTCGGCAACCGACATTTCAGCCGAACCAACGAATATCTTCAGGAACACGGTGAAAGTCCGATAAAGTGGTGAGGATCTCCCCTTCACCGACGGGTGAGTGCAAAAACCCAGCCCTGCGAAACGATTCAGCCCCTGTCCACCAGCAGTAAGTGGTGGACAGGGGCTGAATCGTTTTCTAGGGATAGACTCTGTCGAGTCTACAAGGTCCATAAACCGGGCCTCGGAATCAATACCATTGGACGGCACTACCCGTATTGCTTCGCTGATCCCACTTCAAGGCATCCGTCAGCATACTGGCATTGGCACGGATACTGAAATTGTACGAAGTGAACGGACCGAACACCAGACCGCAGGTCATCTGGAAACAGTGGAGGTCACGGCTGATATTCACCGTAGTCATAGACATTTCCTTCGTATTGAAGTCATAACCCGAAGCATAGTTAATGTTCCAACGACTACCCAATTTCACATTTCCCGAAACATTCAACGAATGAGTCACGGCATATGGATAACGCATCGACTCGATGTTGAACTTCTCCCGATCGCGGTCTTCCCGAATACTATAACTGTAACTCAAGCTCAACGACCAAGGCATCTTGAACGCTAGGTAACCATCGGCATCAATCGTAGCCTTTTCCTTCTTTCGGATGCCCGACTTGTCTTCTTCTTCCTCCTCGTTTCCATCCTCATCATCCCTGTAAGCGTCCAAGTTTTCATTTTTCTTGTTCTTGCTCTTGTCGTCTTTCTGTTCGTCCTTCGGACCGAACCATTTCTTCCAGGTGTCATTGTTCAGCGTGTAGGACAACGAACCGCTATATCCCTGGAAACGACCGAAACGGCCGTACGACCATTCCGTACGATTGCCCTCCACAATGTTACCCCGCTCATCAAACTGGTAAGCATAGGTAGCAAAGCTGGCATTCATATTAAAGGTATAGCTTTTCGAGAGTTTCAAACGCAAACGCATATCTAAGTTGCCCCAAGGCTTTTCCTTGGCAGCAGCGTTGTAACTGATGCTAGCCCCCAACTGGTCAATCAGGCTGATTTTCTTCACCCCGGTAGTATCCTTGTCCGACTTGATCTTCATTTCCACGTTGTTGTCGATCGAGAACGTGAAGTTTTCAGACTTGCCGCCCGGCGTAAAGGTATAGGGCAATCCTTCGTACGGATTGTAGGCCTGGGTACGCACCTCACCGTTTTCGTCGGTATAGGTGTAATGCTGCACATAACCGTAGCGCGAAGTACTGAAGTCGGGCGCATAGCTCATAGAAATGGAGGGCGTGAAGACGTGGCGAATCATCTCGACCTTGTCGCCAAACAACTTTTTCGAAGGCTTGTAAAAACCATACAATTTGGTATTCAGCTGCAGACTGAGGTTGTAGTTGTAAACGCGGTTAAAGCCGTTGATGGTATCGCGACGTACCTTGTTCGGAGCCATCGCATCGTAGCTTTGTTCCACCTTACGCATATACCAACGTTCGTAGTAATTAAAGGTAGGCACCACGTTGAGGTATTTAAATAAGGTAAACGTAGCACTGACCGGAATGTAATGCTGGATCCCGTTGGTCCACTTATCCAACCCTTGCTTCAGAATCAGATTATCCTTCGTATTGATGGAGTTCGTCAACTGACCGGTATATTGGAACGAAATCTTCTCGTACCAACGTTCGTCGCCCACCGCCTTCTTCCGTTTGAACGGATAGATACGGTTCAGCGAAACATTCAAATCGGGCAATGTCACATTAATCGACGAGTCGCGTGTATTCTGCGAGATATTGAACGTACTCGACAGGTTCAAGCCAATCTCCGGAAAATTGCGCGAATAGCTCACACTTGAAGTCTTCGTATTGTTCGAATACTGCTGCGGGTTGTACAAACTGCTCAGGTTACGCTGGTCGTAACTGCTGGTGGCAAAATTCACGTTGGCCGAGAACGAGCTGTTGGGGCTCGCCTTCGGGTCCTGACGATGACTCCAGGCAATGCGGAAGTCCTTGGTCACCATATAGTCGGGCATGTTCTTTTCGCCGGTTTTCGTCACCAGGTAACTGGCATCGAAATTACCGCTGTACTTGTAACGCTTGTTGTAGTTCGACTGAGCCGAAAGCCCCCACGAACCCTTGGTAAAGATTTCGCCCAACACCTTCAAGTCCATCTTGTCGCTGATGGCAAAATAATAACCACCGTCGCGCAAGTAGAACCCGCGGTTCATTTCATCCCCATAGGTAGGCATGATGAATCCCGACGAATAGCTGCTGTTGAACGGGAAGAAGCCAAAAGGCACCGCAATGGGCAGCGGCACATCTTCCACCACCAGCTGGGCCGGTCCAAAGACCACGTTCTTCTTGGGCCGAACCTTGGCCATCGACAGTTTCAGATAGAAGTGCGGGTGTTCGTGGTCGTCACAAGTGGTATATTTTCCATGACGCAGGAACAACTCGTCGTTGGCTCCTTTCTTGGATTCCTCACTGGTGACATACCCTTCCCCCTGCTGCGTAACGATGTTATTGATGAACCCCTTCTTCGACTTGAAGTTGTAACTCATCGTCTTCGATTCATAAGGTGTATCGCCATCCTTGAACACCGGCTTACCCTGTTCCACACCCAAGGAGTCGGTCACCCCATGTGCGTGTACCGTACTGCTGTCCATGTTCATGGTAATCACCGCTGAATTCAATTCAATTTTCTCGTAGTTTACCTTTGCCTGACCGAACAGGTGTGCAAAACCCCCATCCGTAAAGACAATCGAGTCGGCCGCCTCGTAAGTCACGGGGGCATCCAACGGCTGTTTTTTCTTTCGGGTTAGGGAATCGACCACCAGCGTATCCTGGTTCAACGAATCAAGCGAAGTGGAATCGGTCTGTGCAACGGAACGGTTACGCAAAGCATCCGTACGTCGTCTGCGTTGTGCCTCCGTACTTAAAGAGGACGAAAAGCAAGCAAATACCAGTAGAATTGTAAGTAATCTATGTCGTTTAAAAGGCGTCATTCATCAACTATTTACGCAATTGAGTGGCAAAATTAAGCATTATCCCCCAATTATGAACTATGTAGGAGCGAATTAATTTATTTTTAGAGCTTACAAGAAGCACTCGCACCAGTGATGAAAGCGTCTGACTCCGTCCTCTCCATAGCGTGAAATACTCTTCAATGCCTTTTCCACACTCTTTTCGCGGTCCAGGTGCGTCTTCGAAAAAAACTTGTCGGCAAAACAGATCACCTGTTCTTCGAGCGACACCGGCACCATGTCGCGGTGAGGCACAGGCAACCCTTGAGAAAGGATGCTTTCCAAGGACATACCTGCCCCTGTATGACGTTCACACACCCACGCATGCCGGGGAAAGCCCTCGCGTCGCATCAGCTCGGCCCCCAAAAAGCCGTGGCAAATATACGGATGCTCACCGTAACAATGAATTCCCTCGGCATCGGTCAGAAAAATGCCGATATCATGAATCATTGCTCCCTCCTCCAAGAAAGTACGGTCAAGGTTCAGTTCGGGATGGCGGTCGGCAATCCACAACGCCTTATCGGCTACCGAACGGCTGTGGGTAAGCAAGATGTGTTTCAATTCATTCTCTTCGGGATAGTATTTATTCAAGATAGAAAGTACGTCCATATCGATAGTTTGATTATTTTTGTGCAATATTACAAAATAATAGCCACATAATCATGAAGAATCGCCACTTTTTACTGGCCATCGTTTGTAGCCTGGCGCTCATACAGACAAAGGCACAGCAGCCGGATCACTCCCTGTATTCTCCATCCGACCATCCATGGGTCGAACAGGCATACCCTGCTATCTGCCCCACCCAACTTCCGGAAACCGATGGGCCGGAAATCCATTCCGACAAGGAGCTCTCTTGGGAACAGGCTGGGATGCCCCGTTCTGAAAAGCACGTCGTTGTGGGGGCGGAACAGCTAGACCGACTGCTTCCGCTACTGCAAAACAAACGCACGGCTCTGGTCGTGAACCAAACCTCCCGGGTAGGAACGACCCACCTGTTGGATACCCTCATCGCCCGAGGGGTCTCCGTCTGCAAGGTCTTTGCTCCTGAACATGGGTTTCGGGGAAAATCCGATGCCGGCGAAACCGTGAAAAACGGACGCGACACCCGTACAGGCACGCCGTTGATTTCCCTCTACGGCCGCAACAAGAAACCAACTCCTGCCCAGTTGGCCGACGTAGACATGGTAGTCTTTGACATCCAAGATGTGGGAGCACGCTTCTATACCTATATCAGTACCCTGCACTATGTCATGGAAGCCTGCGCCGAACAGAAAAAGCCTCTGGTGGTGACCGACCGTCCCAACCCCTGCGATTACATTGACGGGCCTATCCGACAAAAACAGCTCCAAAGTTTTGTCAGTCTGGATCCACTGCCCATCCTGCACGGCTGCACCATCGGCGAACTGGCTCGCATGTTCAACGGTGAAGGTTGGCTAGCCGGCGGTCTAAAATGTCCGCTGACGGTCATCCCGCTGCAAGGATGGAAGCATGGGCAACCCTACTCCCTACCCGTCAAGCCCTCACCCAACTTGCCGAACGACCAGTCTATCGCACTATACCCTTCGCTTTGTCCTTTTGAAGGCACTGCCATCAGCGTGGGACGGGGCACACGTATGCCTTTCCAAATCTTGGGTTCACCCGATATCCGCCGTGCCCTCCTACCCAGTTTAGACGGGAGATCTGCCCCCTCCAAAGATTTCCAATTCACCCCCCGCTCCCTTCCCGGCTTCGACAAAAATCCGATGTACAAGAACCAAATCTGTCACGGGACCGACCTCCGTCAAGCGTCCGCTCCCCATGGATTTTCCTTGAAATACGTCATAAGCTATTACGAAGCCTACCGCAAAGCCGGAAAAGCTGACCGTTTTTTTACCCGTCCCCACTGGTTCGATCTGCTGATGGGCAACCGAAACGTCCGCGAACAGATTCTTCGGGGGGTGCCGGAAGAAACTATCCGGGCGGGCTGGCAAAAGGAACTCCAAACCTATCGGATGATGCGCCTCCGCTACCTGCTGTATGCTGACCACACAGAATGTGAACCGGATGGACTAGTTCAAGAAACCCCTTACCAGAAATAAAAGAAAGGACAAAAAATC
>AMCI01000330.1_pt1 | contig 47170 bp, 41 predicted proteins | sample 419838 | NCBI WGS metagenome assembly AMCI01 (sample SAMN01090643, study PRJNA158313) | gut metagenome
ACATTCAACTTGCTTGGAGATAGACAACTTTCATTGAAACTTTAAATAATTTCTTTTTTTCAGTTGTAATTTGATATACATATTTTTGCGAAACATTTGTGAATTTTATGTGCAATAAATGCTTGTTGTATAAATGTAGTTTAAAATATGTTGATTTATATTTTTTATTGTTGCGTTTTGTCTCTATATTTGCATTTAATAAGTAATGATTTAAAACACAAATTATGATTACGAACAATGTCTTTTTTCAAACAGCAAAGTTTTGGGGTATTTTTTTCTTCTTGTTGTTTTCGACTTTTCCTGTCCATGCGCAGTTTTTGCGTACTTCTTATTTTATGGAAGGAATTCATTATCGCCAACAGTTAAATCCGGCGTTGATTCCGACAAAGGGGTATTTTAACTTTCCGGTCATTGGCTCTCTTAACGCAACGATGGGTTCTACTTCTTTGGGTTATCAAGATATTATTGACATTATTGATGATGGGGATAACTTTTATTCTAATCCTAAATTCATGGATCGTCTGAAGGATAATAACCGTTTGAATGTCAACCTGAATACGGATATTTTTTCTTTTGGCTGGTATAAGGGAAAGAATTTTTGGTCGTTTAATGTGGGTGTGCGCGCAGATATTGGTGCTGAATTGACGCGGAATCTTTTCACTTTTTTGAATGAAATGGATGGTGCGAAAGATAACTGGCGTAACAGTGCGTATGATATCAGTCATCAGCAGGTGAATATCAATGCGTATGCGGAAGTAGGATTGGGATTTGCCCGCCAGATCAACAACCGTCTGACCGTGGGTGCGCGTTTGAAAGGTTTGATTGGTGCAGCCAATTTGGAGCTGAACTTGAATAATGTGTCGATGAATGCTGATTTGCCAAGTGATGCGTTGATTAATCAGTGGCAAGATCCCAATTTTTGGCGTGGACAAACTCCTGAACAGATTCAAGAGTTTAAAGAGAAGTTCGATGCTTATCATGCAAATCTGAATGTTAATGCAGAATTACGAGGCTCGTTTAAAGGATTGGAATTGGTGAAAGATCCTACTAATACGTATATTGAAGATGTAGAGTTCAACGAGGATGATTTAGGTGTTGCCGGTTATGGTTTTGGTGTTGACTTGGGTGCTTCTTATAAAGTACTGAATAATCTGACCGTTTCGGCTGCTGTCCTCGATTTGGGTTTCATTTCTTGGTCGAAATCGGCTTCTAAAATTGCTTCTGCCAATCCGGACCCCATTAATCTGAAAGGTAGTGATTATACCGCCGGAATCAATCCGTCTGATCCGCAGACTGTTGCGGATGCAGTTGCTCAACTGCAACAGGATGCCTATGGTTACATGAATCGGGTAACGGGCGGTGATGTGCTTGATTTTGAAATGATGCAGCTGAAAGAAAGTGAAGAGAAGGAATCTCGTAAATCCCATTTGGCTTCTACTTTGGTGTTGGGTGCCGAATATGGATTCTTCAATAATAAGTTGGCTGTGGGTGTGTTGTCTACCACTCGCTTTGTGGAGCCTAAAACGCTTTCAGAATTAACCTTCTCTGCCAATTATCGTCCAAAGAACTGGTTTAATTTGGCTGTCAGCTATTCACCAATTCAGTCGGCTGGTAAATCTTTTGGTCTGGCTATGAAATTAGGCCCCTTGTTTATGGGAACTGACTATATGTTCTTAGGCCAAAATTCCAAATCGGTGAATGCATTTGTGGGTATTTCTTTTTCGATGGGTGGTAAGAAAAAACAAGGATGAAAAATCCTCTCTCGTTAAACATTCTCTTTTAATTAATTCTCTATTGAATTAAAACGTAGTCCAGCCTATCATCTATTCATAGATGATAGGCTGTATTTTAATATAGATTAAAAGTGAAGGTTTCTATCTTTTTTGTACCTTTGTAGCCATAATAATAGACTATAATTTAAATATTTAAATATTATGAGCAAGAAAGCCCTTTTAATGATTCTCGATGGTTGGGGATTAGGTGATCAAAAGAAAGACGATGTAATCTTCAACACTCCTACACCCTATTGGGATTATCTGATGTCTACGTATCCTCATTCTGCACTGCAGGCAAGTGGTGAAAATGTAGGTTTGCCTGATGGTCAGATGGGTAACTCTGAGGTAGGTCACTTGAATATCGGTGCAGGTCGTGTTGTTTACCAGGATTTGGTTAAAATCAATCGTGCTTGTGCAGATGGTAGTATCTTGAAGAATCCTGAGGTCGTTTCAGCTTTTTCTTATGCAAAGGAAAATGGTAAGAACATCCATTTCATGGGTTTGACTTCTAATGGTGGTGTACACAGTTCATTGGTTCATCTTTTCAAACTTTGTGACATTGCTAAAGAATACAATATCGAAAATACATTCATCCACTGTTTCATGGATGGTCGTGACACTGACCCGAAGAGCGGTAAAGGATTTATCGAAGAACTGACTGCACACTGTGAAAAGTCAACCGGTAAGATTGCTTCTATCGTTGGACGTTATTATGCTATGGACCGTGATAAACGTTGGGAACGTGTGAAAGAAGCTTATGATTTACTTGTAAACGGTGAAGGTAAGAAGGCTACTGATATGGTGCAGGCTATGCAGGAATCTTATGATGAAGGAGTGACAGATGAATTCATCAAACCGATTGTGAATGTCAATGTAGATGGTACTATTAAAGAAGGGGATGTCGTTATTTTCTTCAACTACCGCAATGACCGTGCTAAGGAATTGACTATGGTGCTGACACAGCAGGATATGCCGGAAGCAGGCATGCATACTATTCCGGGATTGCAGTATTATTGTATGACTCCGTATGATGCTTCGTTTAAGGGTGTTCACGTTTTGTTTGATAAAGAAAATGTTTGCAACACGTTGGGCGAATATCTTTCTTCAAAAGGTCTTTCTCAGTTGCATATTGCAGAGACAGAAAAATATGCTCACGTTACATTCTTCTTCAATGGTGGGCGTGAAACTCCGTTTGATAAAGAGGATCGTATTTTGGTTCCTTCTCCGAAGGTGGCTACTTATGACTTGAAGCCTGAAATGAGTGCTTACGAAGTGAAAGATAAATTGGTGGCTGCTATCAATGAAAACAAGTATGACTTCATCGTGGTGAACTTTGCCAATGGTGACATGGTTGGTCATACAGGTGTTTATGATGCAATTGAGAAGGCTGTTGTTGCTGTGGATGCTTGTGTGAAGGATGTTATTGAAGCTGCTAAGGTTCAAGATTATGAAGCTATTATTATTGCAGACCACGGTAATGCTGATCATGCGCTGAATGAAGATGGAACTCCGAATACAGCTCACTCTATGAACCCGGTTCCTTGTGTGTATGTAACAGCTAACAAGGAGGCTAAGGTTGAGGATGGACGTCTTGCAGATGTAGCTCCTACCATTTTGAAAATTATGGGCTTGGAAGTTCCTGCTGAAATGGATGGTAATGTATTGATTAAGTAAGGCTGTTCTTCCAACTGAATTGGTGATATACTTTTAATAAATTGGGAGATTATGAAAAGTTTGTTTCTATGTGCAGTGATTCTGACTGTAGCAACTATGTATAGTTGTGGAAATGCTTCCAAAAAGATGGATGTTCAAGAGCAAAGTAGTGCACAGGCTGTTTCAACAGAAGCTCGGCTTCAGCCAGTTTTGAGCAGTGGTGTTTATGAAGGTACTTTCCCTTGTGCCGATTGTGAGGGGATTCAAACGACGCTGACTATTCATAGCGACAGTACTTATACGTTGCGTAGCGTGTATTTGGGTGCTAAGGATGGTGTTTTTGAAACAAGTGGTGTTTATCACATGCCAAATGCTACTTTGATTGAACTTGTAACTCCTTCTTCAGGTGAGAAGACGTATTATAAAGTATTGTCTGAAGGCCTGATGCTTTCTGATGAATCGGGCACCGTCAATCAGGGTGAATTGGCTGCATATTATATTTTGAAGAAGAAATAAATATTAAAAATCTAGCTTGTAAGCAGGGGATAGACAATGGTCTGTAAAAGATGATTGTTTATTCCCTGTTTTTGTTTTTTTCTTTGATGGCTTATAACCCTTCTTTTTTTTCTTGTGGGACTTACATTTTTTATTTTTACCTTTGCATCGTAAATAATCAATGCAAATTATATGGTACAAATTGATGATGTTGTAGTAAGTTTAGATGTATTTCGTGAAAAATTCTTGTGCAATCTAGATGCTTGCAAAGGTGAGTGTTGCATTGAGGGTGATGCTGGAGCTCCGGTAGAGTTGGAGGAAGTGGCTCAGTTGGAAGAAGTGCTTCCTGTAGTGTGGGATGATCTTTCTCCGGAGGCGAAAACTGTGATTGAAAAGCAAGGAGTGGTCTATACCGATCAGGAGGGTGACTTGGTAACTTCCATTGTGAACGGGAAAGATTGTGTCTTTACTTGTTATGATGAAAAAGGTTGCTGTTATTGCGCAATTGAAAAGGCTTTTAGGGAGGGAAAGTGCAACTTTTATAAGCCTGTGTCTTGTCATCTCTATCCAATTCGCATTGGTGATTATGGGCCTTATAAAGTTGTTAATTATCATCGTTGGGATGTATGTAGGGCTGCTGTTCTGTTGGGTAAAAAAGAGGATGTGCCGGTTTATAAGTTTTTGAAAGAACCGCTGATAAGAAAATTTGGAAAAGCTTGGTATGAGGAATTAGAATTGGTAGCTGAGGAATTAAAAAAGCAGCATTTGATTTGAGAGTATCATTTATGCGTGTTCTCTCTTAGTGGAGACTGTTTGAAAACAACTAAACGAAAAACGCCGGCTGAAGGAGAGCCCTTTTACCGGCGTTTTCTCGTTGTAAGATGTGAGGTTGAATTTTATAATTACATATTTATTGTTATGCATCGATATTGGCATATGTCGCGTTTTCTTCAATGAATTCACGGCGAGGACCTACATCTTCACCCATTAGCATGGAGAATATGTAGTCAGCTTCTGCTGCATTGTCAATTTGAATCTGCTTCAGTCTGCGTGTTTCCGGGTCCATGGTTGTGCTCCATAGCTGTTCCGGATTCATTTCTCCCAAACCTTTGTAGCGCTGTGTATGCACACTCTTTTCTTCACCTTCACCATAAGTCTTGATAAATTCTTCACGCTCTTTGTCGCTGTAGCAATATTGCTTTACTTTCCCCTTGGTGCATAAGTATAATGGCGGGTTGGCGATATAGAGGTGACCTCCGCGGATTACTTCCGGCATGTAGCGGAAGAAGAGCGTCATGATGAGTGTGTCGATGTGAGAGCCATCGACATCGGCATCGGTCATGATGATTATCTTGCCATAGCGGAGCTTGTCGATGTTAGCAGCTTTGCTGTTTTCCTCATCCATACCGAAGCGTACGCCTAATGCCTGTATAATATTGTTTACTTCATCGCTTTCAAAGGCTTTGTGCCACATGGATTTTTCTACGTTCAAAATTTTACCTCGCAAGGGAAGAATGGCTTGGAACAACCGGCTACGGCCTTGCTTGGCTGAACCGCCTGCCGAGTCACCCTCGACGAGGAACAATTCACATTCTTCTGGATTCTTGCTAGAACAGTCGGCCAATTTACCTGGAAGTCCACCACCGCTCATCGGGCTTTTCCGTTGTACTGATTCGCGTGCTTTACGCGCAGCAACGCGGGCAGTAGCGGCTAAAACCACTTTGTCGATAATTATCTTGGCTTCTTTTGGATGTTCTTCCAGATAGTAGGTCAGTGCTTCACCGATAGCTTGCTGTACGGCTCCTGATACTTCGCTGTTACCCAGTTTTGTTTTGGTCTGTCCTTCAAACTGTGGTTCTGCTACTTTCACTGAAATGACTGCCGTTAGACCTTCACGGAAGTCCTCGGGCGAAATTTCTACTTTCGCTTTTTCAAGCGCTTTGCTGTCTTCCGCATATTTCTTCAGTGTGCGTGTCAAAGCGGCCCTAAATCCTTGCAGGTGTGTACCTCCTTCAATGGTATTGATATTGTTGACATACGAGTGCAAGTTTTCAGTGTACGATGTATTATACATGATAGCAGCTTCAATGGGGATACCTTGCTTTTCAGTGTTGATGTAGATTACATCGTTGATTAAGTGTTCACGTGAGGCATCTATGTGGCGTACAAACTCGCGAAGTCCTTCTTTCGAGTAGAACACTTCGCTTTTAAACGAGCCATCTTCTTTCTGTACCCTTTGGTCGGTTAGTGTAATTTTCAGTCCTGCGTTTAAATAGGCCAACTCGCGCATACGTTCAGCTAAAATTTCATATTTGTAGACTGTTTCAGTGAAGATGCTTCCGTCGGGCCAAAATTGTTGGCGTGTACCTGTGATGTCAGACACACCTACTTCTTTTACCGGATATAGCGGTTTACCTATTTCGTATTCCTGTTGGTAAATTTTACCGTCGCGGAACACTTGGGTGAGCATATGGGTTGACAATGCGTTTACACATGACATACCTACACCATGCAGACCTCCTGATACTTTATATGATCCTTTATTGAACTTACCTCCGGCATGAAGAATGGTCATAGCTACTTCCAAGGCTGATTTTTTTTCTTTGGGGTGTATGTCCACCGGAATGCCGCGTCCGTTGTCTTGCACAGTGATTGAATTATCTTTGTTGATTGTGACTTCTATGTGCGTGCAGTATCCAGCTAATGCTTCGTCAATAGAGTTGTCTACGATTTCGTATACTAAGTGGTGAAGTCCCTTTACGCTGATGTCACCAATGTACATCGCAGGGCGTTTTCTTACCGCTTCAAGTCCTTCCAGTACCTGGATGCTGTCTGCTGAATAAGCCCCGTTGTTGGGATTGATTTTTTCTTCGCTCATAATTGCCTTTCTATCTTTAATAACAAAGCAAAAGTAGTGAAAAATAGTGAGTTGGCGAAGAATTAACGGTGAAAAATAACGAATGAGAGTCTCTTTTGGTTGCGGATGTGTTTAGCTGTGCCGTATACAACAAAACCGGGCTTTATGCAAAGTCCGGTTTTAATATATAAAGTAATTATTCTCTATTATCAAGCAAGTTTATTGATATGAATTGCCAACTTAGATTTCAAGTTGTTAGCCTTATTCTTGTGAATAACGTTTTTCTTAGCCAACTTGTCCAACATCTTAGAGACGTTCGGGTACATTGCAACTGCTTCAGCTTTTTCTGTAGTTGCACGAAGTTTTCTAACAGCATTTCTCATGGTTTTACCATAATATCTGTTGCGAAGTTTTCTCGTTTCTTCTTGTCTGATTCTTTTCAGTGATGATTTATGATTTGCCATCTCGACTAATCTTTTTTAGTTCTTTTATTCTTTTTATTTGTAGCCCGTGGGGGAATCGAACCCCCCTTTCAAGAATGAAAATCTTGCGTCCTAACCGATAGACGAACGGGCCTTCCTTTGTTTGCATTTCTGCGTAGCTCTCTTGAAGCAGTCTTTGTTTCTCGATTGCGGATGCAAAGGTAGGAACTTTTTTTGAACTGACAAATATTTCTAGTAAAAAATCTATGTATTTTTCTTTTTATTTTTCAAGGATTCAACTAAATAGTTATAAATCAATTAAATATGGATTCGTTGTAGTGGGTGTATGTTTGCCTTTGTTGAGAGGCGCTTTTATTGTGATTTGTGTGTGTTCCTGTATATTTTTAGTATTTTTGTTGCAGTTTGAACGATAAATAAAGTGGAATATGCTTCAAAAAACAAAAGGAATTGTATTGCGTACGTTAAAATATAGTGACACTTCAATTATTGTAGATATGTATACAGAAGAATCTGGGCGTGCTTCTTTTTTAGTTGCTATTCCCCGGTCGAAAAAAGCTTCTGTGAAGTCGGTTCTTTTCCAGCCGCTATCTTTTCTCGAACTTGAGGTTGATTGTCGTCCTACCGTTACTCTTCATCGGGTAAAAGAAGCGAAGTCTTTTTATCTGTTTTCTTCCATTCCTTATAACCCTTATAAATCGGCCATGGCTCTTTATCTTTCCGAATTCCTTTATTGGGCTATTCGTGTAGAGGCTGAAAACCGCCCTTTGTTTGCCTATCTGCAGCATTCCATTACATGGCTGGATACCTGTGCTGATGGATTTGCGAATTTTCATCTGGTTTTTCTCATGAGGCTTTCCCGCTTTTTAGGAATCTATCCCAATTTGGATGATTATCATGAGGGGGATTATTTTGATTTGCTTAATGCTTCTTTTACATCTGTTTGTCCGCAGTCGCATGCTTCTTATATTCAACCGGCAGAAGCTGCTCGTCTCCGTCTGCTGATGCGTATGAATTATGATACCATGCATTTATTTGTTATGAACAGGGTAGAACGTTCCCGTTGTCTGACTATTATCAATGATTACTATAGTCTACACTTGCCGGATTTTCCTGCACTAAAATCATTGGATGTTCTGAAAGAGATGTTCGATTGATTGCCTTATAGGGCTGAAAAAAAACGGGTATGCCGATTGGTTTATATCGGAATACCCGTTCTTGTTTTTGGTATCGATGTAGCTCTTAGCCCAGCAATTCTTTCACTTTTGCAGAAATTGCACGTCCTTCTGCAAGTCCACTCAGTTTTTTCGATGCTACTCCCATTACTTTACCCATGTCTTTGCCGCTTGTAGCACCCACTTCAGCAATGATTTCCTTCAGTGCAGCTTCTAATTCTTCGGGTGACATTTGTTTGGGCAGATATTTTTCCATGACAGCAACTTGAGCCAACTCTACTTCAGCTAAATCCGGTCGGGATTGTCCGTTGTAGATTTCAGCAGCATCCTTGCCCTGTTTTACTAGTTTTTGAATAATTTTCAATGCAGTATCATTCGGCAGTGTGTCATTGGCTCCCGGAGCAGTTTTAGCTTCCAGAAAGACTTTCTTGATATTTCTCAGTGTTTCCAAGGCCACTTTGTCTTTTGCCTTCATTGCATTTTTAATGTCTTCGTTTACTTGTTCAAATAGTTCCATATCTATTTATTTTATAATACGTTAGCTTGTTAATAACTAAAATTTGATGATTCCGCTTTCATCGGTTGCTTCTTCAATAGCTGTTTCTTCTTCCAAAGCTGCTTTATTCTTGATTTTAGCTAAGGTTGATTTATCACGCTGGTATGTCGGCGAAGATTCTACCATGGCAATGATGTCATCGTTGTCCATTTCCTCCATATTAAACAAGTAAATATGTCGGCGTCTCACACGTGGTGTATTGCTATTGATTTCTTTTCCATAGTAGCGTTCCCGACGACTACGTTTGCGTTCTTCCGCTTCTGCAATTTTTTCCAGTTCTTCTTCTGTGCGGTTTGCCAGGCGTTCATCCATTTCTTTAAGGTGGATATCCTGTATGCCGAATCCGGTAGCTAGCAGGGTGATTTTAACCTGATCACCTAATGATTCGTCCTTTTCCACACCATGTTTGGTTTCGATGTTACGGCTGAAACGGCTCATGAATTCTTTTACTTCGTCCATTTCGCTCATCATTAGTTTGCTTTGCGAACTGTATGAGATACAGAGCACTACTTTCTTAGCATTGAAAATATCGTTATTGTTTAGTAGGGGAGAGGTCTGGGCATTGTCTATTGCTTTGGTTACTCGACCTTCGCCACTGCCATATCCCGTACCCATGATAGCTACTCCCCCTTCCTTAAGTACGGTGCGTACGTCGTTAAAGTCGAGGTTGATTTTACCATGCATGGTGATGATGTCGGAAATGCCCTTGGCTGCTACGAGTACGATATCGTCGGCTTTATCGTAGGCTTCTTCAAAATCCATTTCGCCGTATATTTCGCTCAGCTTGTCATTTTTAATTACAATCAAGGCATCTACATGCTTGCTGATTTCTTCTACACCATCGAGAGCCTGGTCAATTTTTTTGTCAGCTTCCCATTGGTAGGGGATGGTAACGATGGCTACTGTTAATATATCCATATCTTTGGCCACTTTGGCAATGACCGGTGCGGCTCCTGTTCCTGTTCCGCCTCCCATTCCTGCAGTGATGAAAACCATCAGTGTGCCGTCACTGAGACGTTCTTTTATTTCGTCAATGCTGTCTTCAGCATCTTTGCGTGCTTTTTCAGGTTTGTTTCCTGCTCCCAAGCCTTTTCCTAATTGCAGTTTGTTGGGGACAGGGGAATCATTCAATGCTTTAGAGTCGGTGTTGCATACCATAAATGCTACACCTTCGATGCCTTTCGTGTACATGTGGTTAACGGCATTGCAACCGCCACCGCCTACACCGATTACTTTGATAATCTTCGGTGAATCCGTCGGGAAATCGAATTGTACTGTCTCGTCCATATCTTGATAAAATTATGAGTTATACATGATGAATAATGAGCAACGCGGAGAAATAATTTATTTCATGGCATCGTCATCGAAAAATTCTTTGGTCAGGCTGTCAATTTTGCGTTGAATCCAACTCGGACCTGTTTTTTTTCGACGTTCTTTTTCTTTCTTTTCCTTTTCTTTGCGTGCTTGCTCAGCTTCTTTTGCAGCTTTTTTGGCTTCCCGTTCTTCTTCTTCCTTTTTAAGTTGGGCTTGCATCACCTGTTCTTTCAAGTCTGGGTCGTTTTCAAAAATATCAACCGTTTGATTGGTGGTTTCTTCTGGTTGAACAGCGACTGGTTTAGGTTTTATCTGGCAGCAATTTTCTGTTCCTTCAAACAGTAAGCCAAACAATGTGTTCTGAGAACCGTCTTTTTTCACGATATCTTTGGATGCATGAATGGTGTAGTGAGGAACTTTGGCAATTCGGATTTTATCCATTTTGCTGCGTTTGTGCATCAGTTCATCAATATTTTTTAGATTGGATCCTCCTCCAGTCAGTATGATTCCTGCCAGCAATTTTTCTTCATACCCTGATAGCTGTATCAAGTTCCACACGTTGGCTATTATTTCTTCTGCTCGGGCTGCAATGATGTTGTTCAAGTCGTTCAGTCTGATTACTCGATTGTCATCCTCCAGTTTGCAAACAGCATCTTCTTCCTCCTCGTTATCTTCATATAACACATCGCCATAAGTCACTTTCAGCCGTTCGGCTTCTTCCTCTTCCATTTTTAGGGTCGTGATGTCCCGGGTGATGCTGTTGCTTCCTAAGGGAAGTACGGTGAGAAAGCGGAGTATGTTATTTTTGAAGATAGAAATAGTAGTTGTGTCGGCTCCAAGGTCTACTAGTGCACAGCCCGACCGGCGTTCATTTTCAGATACAACGGCATTTGCTGTTACCAGTGGTGAGATGAGTTGGTCGGCAATATCTATTTTAGCCTGTTCAAAGCAATGTTCTAGATTCTTGCGTACCGACGAACGGGCTACAATATTAAGGAAACGTCCTTCAATGTGATTGCCCACCAGTCCCACTGGACTGGCCTGCAGGTTATTGCCCACCTTGTATTCTTGTGGAGCCACATCCAATATGTCCATGTCAATTAAAGGCACAGAAAGGTTTTCATCACCTATTGAATTCACAAGTTCTTCAGAAATGATGACTTCATCCTCCAAATCACGGCTGACTACGTTGCGCACTGTGCGGAATGACTGTCCGCCTAGGCCGACATATACTTTTCCGATAGTGCATTCCAATTCGCTTTCCAGCCTGTTGATAATTGAAGTCAGGCTCTGGCTTGTTTTGTTCAAGTTGAAGATGACTCCTTTACGGATGAACGTAGAAGAGTCTTCTTGGGCGTATGCCAATATCTGCATACTTCCGTCACTGTTCTTTTTTCCGGCCACACCGGTTATCTTAGATGAACCAAGTTCAATAGCTGCGATAAAATCTGTTGTTGCCATATCTTATTATTTATTATCTCGTTTAGTACAAATGATTTGGTTGCTAAACTCAAGGTTGATGCGTGAATATTTGTTCCAACCTACTTGATTGAGTCCTTTCCTATAGAATTCTTTTAGCCGTTTCAGCTTTTTTTCATAGCCGTTAAGTTTACCGAGGTAAACAATGTGATCACCTACGCGGGGCACCAGCTCTATGTTGCGATCGGGCAGTACATGAATTTGTTCTATCTGTGCATCCCAAAACGGATTGTTATGCAAAAATACACCAAACTTATATAAATCGTTCATTGCAAACGATTTTTCTACGTTTCCTGTTACAATTACCCGGTGGGCAACGCATCTGCTATCCACCGGCATGATGGTTCCTTTGTTGTCAATATAATAATTTTCTCCTTTGTCGCTCATAATCCGCAGCACAGGAATGCGTTGAAAAACTTCCGCACAAATTTTGGCATTAGGGGTTTTGTAGCATTCTGCTACATCAATAAGCGGATGCTTCCCTAGTTCCTGTTCGATGGACTTTGTAGAGATGCGTTCCATTTTTTTCCCGATAGGATATATGCCTTTTTTCTGTAGGATACCTTTCAGTTCATCTTTGGTGATGAAACCGGCATATACCGTGTCTTTAATCACCAATTCCAAGTCACGGCAAGTTTGATTGGCAGGCTTGCTGTTAAAGGTACTGACGGCTAAAATGAGATAGACGATTAGCACCAGCATGGTGATGGATAAAAGGATTCTTTTAATCATAATTTTACTTTCCTTTTTGGTTAATTCAACGGGTTATGCATATTGGAAAGGAAAGTTATTCTTTCGTTTCCAACAATTCCTTGATAGCAGGTACATAGTTGTCAATGTCCCCGGCTCCTAAGATAATCAAAACTTCTATATCCTTTCCTTTTAGCAGGTGTAATATATCTTCTTTTTTACACAGGCATTTCTGGATACCAGGTCGAAGATGATTGTATATCAATTGGCTGCTCACACCGGGAATGGGTTCTTCACGTGCCGGATAGATATCGGTTAGAATCACTTCATCGAGCAGTGAAAGACTGTTGGCAAAGTCTTGGTAGAAATCACGGGTGCGGGTATAAAGATGCGGTTGGAAGATAGCGGTAATCTTCTTGTTCTTATAAAGTCTGCGTATTGATAATACGCTTTGTTTGATTTCTGACGGATGGTGTGCATAGTCGCTCAAAAAGACCACTCGGTTATTTTTTATTTTGAAGTCAAACCGGCGGTCTACGCCACGGAAACTGGCCATTCCGGCTTTGATTTCTTCATCGCTTACGCCATTGAGATGGGCCAATGCCATAGCGGCTACCCCGTTCTCGATGTTGATGTCTACGGGTATTCCCAATTGAATGTTATTGATGCGGGCATCTGGTGCCACAAAGTCTATGAATATCTCTCCGTTTCCTATTCGGATATTCTCAGCATGGAAGTCGCCTTCATCTCTGGAGTATGTATATATGCGTACACCGGGCTGCACCTTGGGTTGCAAGGCTATTCCTTTCCGGATAATTAAGGCTCCTCCGGGTTGGATGAGAGTGGTGTAATGTTCAAAACTCTTCCTATAGGCTTCTGCGGTTCCGTAGATGTCGAGATGATCAGGATCGGCTGAGGTGATTACAGACATGAACGGAGACAGCCAATGGAAAGAACGGTCGAATTCATCTGCTTCAATGACTGTATAGGGACTGCTTTCCGACAACAGTAAATTGGTTCCTAAATTTTTAGAAATTCCTCCTAGAAAAGCTGTACATCCTATGTGCGATTGCTGAAACAGGTGGGCGGTCATGGTAGAGGTTGTTGTTTTGCCGTGTGTACCGGCAACGCACAATCCTTTGCTTGAGTGAGTGATAGCACCTAACACTTGAGCCCGTTTGTGGATTTCAAATCCGTTTTCGCGGAAATAGGTCAACTCTTTATGTTCCTGTGGAACAGCTGGAGTGAAGATGACAAGCGTGTTTTCTTTTTCTTTGCAGGCTTCCGGAATCAAATTCACGTTTTCTTCAAAGTGAATCTGTGCTCCTTCTGCAATTAGTGACTGGGTCAGTGGAGTAGGGGTACGATCGTATCCAGCCACTACTTTTCCTTTGAAGAGAAAGTAACGCACCAATGCACTCATTCCGATGCCGCCGGCTCCTACAAAATAGACGGATTTGATATTTTCTATGTTCATTATTTCTTGTTTATTTATCATATTCTTCAGCTAGCTTGAGTACCTCCTGTGCTATTATTTTAGCCGATTCCGGTAATGCAAGTTTGGCAATATTTTCGCTTAAATTGTTTAATTTCTCTTTGTCATTGACTGTAGCTAATGCCACTTTGAGTAGGCTGTGTACAGCTTCACTGTCTTTGACGTAGATAGCTGCTTGTTTGTTTACCAAGGCAAGTGCATTTTTGGTCTGGTGGTCTTCTGCTACATTGGGTGAGGGTACTAAGATGACCGGTTTGTGCAATAAGCAGAATTCCGAAATGGAGCCTGCTCCGGCACGGGAGATGACCAGGTCGGCTGCTGTGTATGCAGCTGCCATGTCTTTGATAAAGTCAGTGACATGCAGGTTGGGTAATTCTCCAGCGGCTTCTATTGCCTTTTTGACGTTCTCAAAATAGTATTTTCCTGTTTGCCAGATAAACTGTACGTCTGGATGTTCCTGAATGGTCTTTAGACCGGCTATTAATGTTTGGTTGATAGTGCCAGCTCCCAAACTGCCGCCGACAATCAAAATAGTTTTTTTGTTTGGTTGCAGTTGAAAAGAACGCAAAGCGTTTTCTTTCGAAGGCATTTCTTTGGTGAGATTCTGACGTACGGGGTTTCCGGTCATGATGATTTTGTCTGCCGGAAAGAATTTCTCCATTCCGTCGTATGCCACACAAATTCTACGTGCTTTTCGTGCAAGCAGTTTATTGGTGACACCGGCATATGAATTTTGTTCTTGTATCAGGGTTGGTATTCCCATCATACCTGCAGTTTTTAGTGTCGGACCGCTGGCATAACCTCCTACACCGACAGCTACTTGTGGGTTGAATTCCTTGATAATGTTTCTCGCCTTCCATTGGCTGCGAAGGAGTTTAAAGAGTACCGGTACATTTTTCCATAAGCGTTTACGGTCGAATCCGGCAATGGGCAGACCGATAATGCGATAACCGGCATCGGGTACCCGTTGCATTTCCATGCGTCCCTCTGCTCCTACGAAAAGAATTTTCGCATCGGGACGCAATTCTTTGATGGCATTGGCAATAGATACTGCGGGAAAGATATGTCCGCCCGTTCCTCCACCGCTTATGATGATGCGGATTTCTTTTATATTGTTCGAACTGTTCATATCTATATTCTATTTGTTCGTTTTTTTATTGCTGTTATTCAAATTTCTCGTCATTGTTTAATATCTGAGCTGTTGGTTCAAAGCCTGTTTGAATTTCGGAAATCACAGGGGCATTCGGATCGCTTATAATATTCTGGGGCAAGCTTTCCTGTTGTTTTTTCATTTCTTCCAGTTCAGACGTGTAGCGGCTGACACTTAAAATCATACCGATATAGGCGCAGTTGATAAAGGTGGATGTACCTCCTCGGCTAATCAGGGGAAGCGGCTGCCCAGTGATAGGAGCCAATCCCACTGCAACCATCATGTTGAACAGAGCTTGGGTAACCAGCAGCAAGGTGATTCCCATGATGAGAAAAGCCGGAAAAGAGCGGTCGCACTTTTTCATGATTTTACCTGTTCGTATCAGTAACCAGAGATAGAGAACGACAACGATTCCCCCGCCAATTAGTCCCAGTTCTTCTATGATGATAGCGAAGATAAAATCGGAATACGCCTGACTTAGAAAGTCACGTTGCACGGAGTTGCCCGGTCCTTTTCCTATAATGTGGCTGGTGGCTACCGCAATGCGCGCGTGTCCTTTCTGTGCGTCTCCATCGATGTCAAACTTGGCAGCGGGTACATGTTCACTGCTGGTAAATTCTATAATACGGGTTTTCCAAGTCGTGAGTCGTCTTCCCAGCGGGACCTTTTTTAAGGTATCATTGGGGGTGGATAGCAGAAACGTCACGAAGATACAGGCAGTGGTCAGTAAGATGCCACCCAAAATCAGTAGTTTTTTGGTAGACACTCTACCGATGAACATCATGATGTACACCACTCCGAAGAGCAAGACGGCCGTGGAGTAGTTTTCTGGTAAAATCATGGCACAGGTAATGCCGGCAATGCACATGATTTGTTTAAAAGCGTTGGGGGCTGCTTCTTCCTCCGTTTGTCCTCTTGATAATATGTTGGCTGTCACGATGATGACTCCCATCTTGGCAAATTCGGATGGTTGAAATGTAATTCCGCATATTTTAATCCACCGGCCGGCTTCATTAATCTTTTCGATGATAAAGATGCCCCCAATGTTCAGATCATCAAAGAAAAGCAGCATCAGTAGGAAGATTCCCGATATGGGTAATATGAAAAAAGGAATTGCTTTAAAGCATTTGTAGCTGAGGTTATGAATCAAAATCAGAATGACTGTTCCTGCTAGCAGGAATATACAATGTTTGGCAATAGGGTCCCAGTGGTCTCCGCTTTTGTAGGTCAGTGTAGACGCTGCAGAGAATACCTCGATAATGGAAATCAGACAGAGGAAAAGGAAGATAATCCAAATTACTTTGTCACCTTTGAATATGCTTTTTATTAAATCCACGTCGTTAGTGATTAAAAGTTTAAAGTTCTCTTACATATTGTTTAAACTGTTCCCCTCGGTCTTCGTAGCTCTTGAAGAGATCGAAAGATGCACAACAGGGACTCAGTAATACCGTTTCTCCTTTCTTGGCTAGTCGGTAGGCTGCTTCAACAGCGTCTTTCATGCCGGTTTGTACATCTGCCACAGGCAGGCCGAGCCTGTCAAAAAAGGCGTGTAGCTTTTCGTTGTGCAATCCCAGGTATACCAATGCCGAGCATTTCTCGCGAACCAGGTCCTCAATTTCGCTGTAGTCGTTTCCTTTGTCTTTTCCTCCCAAAATCAATACAGTCTTCGTGGTCATGCTTTGCAAGGCATACCAGCAAGAGTTTACGTTGGTTGCTTTCGAGTCGTTGATAAAGTCGATTCCTCGTACGCGTGTTACTTTTTCCAATCGGTGTTCCACTCCTTTGAAATCAGAGAGTGCTTTGCGGATATTTTCTTTCGCAATACCTGCCACGTTGGCAGAAATACCTGCTGCGAGTGAGTTGTAGAGGTTGTGCTGACCGGTAAGAGCCAGTGCTTCTTGCTCCATATTGAAAGCAATCGGTTCTTCAATTTTCACCTTTTCATCTTCCACATAGGCAATCACTCCGTCCTTTTTTACTGCAGCAAACGGGTATAAGTGTGCCTTTAAACCATGTTTAGCCAGTTCTCTTTTGATGATAGGGTCATCATTCCAGAAGATGAATGCATCTTCCGGAGTCTGGTTTTGTGTGATGCGGAATTTGGCATCGATATAATTCTGCATACAATGGTTATAGCGGTCGAGGTGGTCGGGCGTGATATTCATCAGTACGGCAATGTTGGCACGAAACTGGTACATGTTGTCCAATTGGAATGAACTCAACTCGATAACGTAATAGTCATAATTTTCAGTAGCCACCTGCAATGCAAGGCTGTTGCCGATGTTGCCTGCCAGTCCCACATTCAGACCTGCACTTTTGAAAATGTGATAAATCAGTGAAGTGGTTGTGGTCTTTCCGTTTGAACCAGTGATACAAATCATTTTGGCATTGGTATAGCGTCCGGCAAATTCGATTTCTGATATAATCGGTGTACCCTGAGCTTTCAGTTTCAGGATGAGCGGAGCGTCGTTCGGGATACCCGGGCTTTTAATCACCTCATCGGCATCTAGAATAAGATCCTCGCTATGTCTTCCTTCTTCCCAAGCAATCTTGTATTCGTCGAGAAGGACCTTGTATTTGTCTTTGATGGTCGACATATCTGAAACGAATGTCTCAAATCCTTTTACTTTTGCTAACACGGCTGCACCAGCGCCGCTTTCTCCTGCTCCTAAAATTACAATTTTTTTCATTTGCATTGATGTGTCCTTTGCTGTCAATCGGGTGTTGCCTGCTGGCTGAACACATATCTTAAAGATTAATAATTGGGTTAATGCTCTCTTTGTTGGGTTTATCTAATTTTCAATGTGATAATGGTAATCGCTGCTAATACAATCGTAACAATCCAAAAACGGACGGTGATTTTTGATTCGTGAAACAGCTGTTCGGGTTTCGTAAACTTTACGCTGCATCCCGGTTCGATTAAACTCATGGATGTACGGAAGTGGTCATGGATGGGTGTCCGTTTGAATAGCCGTTGTTTCACTCCCTTCCGTTTGCCGGCTTTGTAGTAGGCTCTCTGCAGAATGACCGACAGATTCTCTACCAGAAAGACTCCACATAGAATGGGTATCAGCAATTCTTTGTGGATGATAATGGCATATACAGCGATGATTCCTCCGATGGTCAGACTACCTGTGTCTCCCATGAATACCTGAGCTGGGTATGCATTATACCATAGAAATCCAATCATGGCACCGATAAAGGCGCAGATGTAGATAACCAGTTCTTCCGAACCAGGTATATACATGATATTCAGATAACTGGCAAATTCTATGTGGGAAGATACATAAGCCAGAATACCCAAGGTGGCTCCAATGATGGCAGAGTTGCCTGCGGTCATTCCATCCATACCATCGTTTAGGTTGGCACCGTTGGATACGGCTGTTACCACAAAGATGGTGACGATGACAAACAGCACCCAGCCGGCCGTTTGTGCATGGTCGCCCATGAACGATACCAGGTCTGCATAGTCGAGGTTGTTGTTTTTAAAAAATGGAATGGTCGTTTGGGTCGACTTTAAATTTTTCTGTCCGTGCACCACTTCCATTTCCTGTCCAGGGGTGTGCACTTCTGTATTTTCACGGATTACCACATCCGGGCTGAGATACAAGGTCAGTCCCACAATCAGTCCCAGACCTACTTGACCGATGATTTTGAACTTGCCATGCAGCCCTTCTTTGTCTTTCTTGAAAATCTTGATGTAGTCATCTGCAAAGCCCAATGTACCTAGCCAAATGGTAGTAATCAGCATCAAAATTAGGTAGACATTGTTCAGTTTGCCTAGCAACAGGCAAGGAATAAGAATAGCAACAATGATGATGATACCTCCCATGCTCGGAACGCCTACTTTGTTTACACCGAACGGGTCAGTCTTTGCATCGCGTTGCGTTTCCGTAATCTGCTTTGTTTTCAGCAGGTGGATGAATCGGTCGCCCCAGATGCTCGAAATGAGCAAAGCTAGGATGACTGCCATGAGTGCGCGGAAAGAAGTATAACCAAACATCCCTGCTCCCGGCACATTCAGCTTGTTAAGCCATTCAAACAAATAATATAACATTTTCTTTACTCTTTGTTGGGCAGCTTTTTGGCTGCTCGTTCTCTAGTTAATCGTTCAATATATTTTTAATCTCTTCCTTATCGTCAAAGTGATGTTTTACCCCTTTTATCTCCTGATAGTTTTCATGTCCTTTTCCGGCGACTAGTATGACATCTCCTTTCTCAGCCAGCATGCAGGCTGTGCGAATAGCTTCCCGACGGTCGATAATGCTGAGTGTCTTTTTTTTGTCTTCGGCATCCAAGCCGGCCAGCATGTCATTGATGATGTCCTGCGGTTCTTCAAATCGGGGATTATCCGAAGTGATGATGACGCGGTCACTTCCTTTGGCCGCTTCTTTGGCCATTATCGGTCGTTTCCCTTTGTCGCGGTTGCCGCCTGCTCCTACCACAGTGATGACCTTTCCTTTGCCTTCCAGTACCCCGTGGATGGCGTTCAGCACATTCACTAAAGCATCGGGCGTATGGGCATAGTCCACAATGGCTGTCACTCCCTTAGGAGACCGCACAGCATCGAAGCGGCCTGCCACCGGATGCAGTGTGCTGAGAGCCACTAGCACGTCCTCCTCTCTTTTCCCTAAGAGTACGGCAGCACCAAAGACTGCTAAAAGGTTGGAGGCATTGAACTTGCCGATAAATTGCACTGCTAATTCGCGATTATTGAAGTCGAGCAACATTCCTTCGAAATGCGATTCCAACACCCGGCCCTTGAAATCGCTGAGGCTTCTCAGCGAATAAGTGTATACCGTAGAGCGGGTATTCTGAGTCATCACCAATCCGTTTTTATCGTCTATATTGGTGAGGCTGAATGCGCTTTTGGGAAGATCGTCAAAAAACTTCTTCTTCGCTTTCAGGTAATTATCCACTGTTTTATGGTAGTCTAGGTGGTCGCGAGTGAGGTTGGTGAAGATCCCTCCGGCAAACTTCAGTCCGCTGATGCGTTTCTGTGCAATGGAATGAGAACTTACTTCCATGAATGCATACTTACATCCTTCATCGGCCATTCTGCCCAGTAGACTGTTCAGTGTGATGGGGTCTGGTGTTGTATGTTCAGTAGGCACTGCTTCGTCATCAATATAGTTGCAGACCGTGGAAATTAGTCCTACCTTATATCCGAAATAGCGGAATGCATTATATAATAAGGTAGCGATGGTTGTTTTCCCGTTGGTACCGGTTACTCCTACTAACTGCATCTTGGCCGTTGGATAGCCATAGAAGGCATGAGCCACTTTCCCGGTAGCCTCCTCGCTATCTTTCACTCGAATAAAAGTGATACCTGTGGCAGGCTCTTTCGGCACTTCTTCGCAAAGCACCGCAATGGCCCCTTTTCCGATGGCCGACGGAATATATGCATGTCCGTCAGCTTGTGTGCCGCGCATAGCCATAAACAGTTCGCCGGCTTTCACTAAGCGGGAGTCGATGTTTACTCCCGTAATTTCTATGTTCGTATCACCGATGACTTCCATCGGCTGAATTGCTTTCAATAATTCGTTTAATTGCATTCTCTTTTAAAACTTTAATGTCCTACATATCATTTATCGGAGCGTGAGTACTACCGTTTGTCCCTTTCTGACCTTTGTCCCGTTGGCCACCGACTGTTTGCGCACTTTCCCTGTGCCCACCAGTTGCACTTTTAATCCTTTGCTCTCAAGCAGGTATACTGCATCTTTGGCTCCCATGCCAATGACACTGGGCACCATATTGCGCATGTTGCTGCGGGTCTCAATCACAACCGCATTCGATGTGGAGTGCGTGTTGCCCCACACTTCTTTCGCCGAACTGTTGATATCGCCTTTTACGCGGATGTCCAGTTCTTTCAACACCTGTTTGGCTGCTTTCATCTCTCCCGTTTTGACTGGCGGGATGAGAACGGCATTGGTGTCAATAGCACAAGTCAGCGGTAAACGCAGGTTCTTGGCATACACTCTTTCGGCAATTTTGCTGAATACGCTACCGGCCATGAGTCCGCCCGATGCCGGCAAACCCGGCTTCTGGATAGAGACAATCATGCTGTATTGGGGCTCTTCCGAAGGAAAATAGCCGCAGAAACTTACCAGATAATTGGTTCTGCCCGTTTTGTATCCAGCCGTACCTTGTGATATTTGTGCCGTACCGGTTTTGCCCGATACATGGAACTGCTTGCTTCCGGCCGGTTTGGCTAATCCCTCACTTACTACCTTTCGCAAGATTTCCCGTATTTCATTCAGTGTCTTGTCCGAGCAGATTTTCGGGTTGATGACTTCGGTGGGAAATTCCTTCACCACTTCTCCGTCTTTGACCGCGGCTTTTACAAATTTGGGCCGGACAGAAACGCCGTTGTTGGCAATGGCATTATAGAATGTCAGGATATTTATGGGGGGAATTTGGGTTTCGTAGCCAATGCTCATCCACGGCAAAGCCGTTTTGGAGAAGTAGCTGCGTTCTTTCGGCCCCCGGATGTTCGGCTTTCCTTCTCCGGCAATCTGCAGGTTCAGCGGTTGGTCCAAACTCATCCGTTTCAGTCCGTCTACAAACTTCTGCGGGTCATTTCCATAAAAATGATCCATGATGTAGGATACACCAATGTTCGATGACACACCTAAAATTTCCGTAACCGTCAGTTTGCCATAACCGCCTCGGTGCCAGTTGTGGTCTTTCATCACCCGTCCGTGCATCGGCATTTGTCCATTTCCGGTATCTACCACATAATCTGGGGTGACTTTCCCGTCCTCCAATGCCACCATGATGGAAGCAGTCTTGAATGTAGATCCCGGTTCCAGCATATCACTGATGGCATTGTTGCGCATTTCGTAATAGTCACCATCCTTGCCTTGCATCATGTTGACGATAGCCTTCACCTCTCCGGTGGCTACCTCCATCAGTACCACGACTCCCACGCTGGCATTCAGCTCTTTTAATTTGTCAACCAGCGCTTTTTCGCAGATATCCTGCATACCCACATCGATGGTCGTAATCAAGTCGCATCCATCTACTGGCGGTACATCCACGATGTTCAGATATTCATTCATTACTTTCTGGCGGTGTTTCTTTCCCACTTTCCCCTTCAGCAGTGAATCAAACGACAGTTCGATACCGTTGCGGGCCCCTTTAGCCGTGTCAGCATACACACTTCCGAGTGTACGAGAGGCCAGTGAACCGAATGGTTTCTTCCGCTGGTTGTAAGCTAGTCCCTTAAAACCACCCTTGTACGGGTTCAAGCAAAACACCGGTAACTTCTTTACCTCTTTGAATTGAATGTAGGAAATCCGTTTGGGGTAAATCAGGTAGTTGCGGCTTTTCGCTTTGCGTCCTTTTTTTAGGTGATTTTTGAAATAAGCTACACTCTTGTCCGGAAAAATCCGGTTCAGCCCGCGGCAGATAGAATCGAGATTGGCATTCAAGGTTGAGTCACGGCGAGCCTGGTCTTTTATCCTCCGTTTTTCGTCTTTCTCACCCGACATGAAGTCGATATAGATGCGGTATTCAGGCAAAGAACTGGCCATAAGTTTGCCGTCCGATGAAATGATGTTTCCCCGGTTGGGCTTCATGGTCATGTTTTCTCTGACGAAACGTTTGGCTACATCGTTCCAGTATTGTCGTTCGGCAAACATGGTAACACCGGCTTTCACGACAATAGCAATGCCTATCAACGTCATCAACAGGATGACGAAGAAGTAGCGGGTCATTATGTTTTTTTTATTAATAGCCATTTCCTGATAACTAACAACAAATTATTTAATAAGATAGGGCGGGTGAGTAGAGGTTTGCAACTCGCTCTCTTTGCTTGAAATATATTCTTCAATACGCGACTGGCGGCTCTTTTCCATCAGTTCCGAGCTACGCGTCAGTGCATCATATTTGATATCTACTAGTTCCTTTTTCAACCGGTCAATTTCAATCATCTCCTGCTGACTGGCATAACGGTTGTGAATGTAGAATATGGCCATTGCCATCAGTAACACCAGCAACTTGGTCTGTCTGCGGAAAAAGTCGGTAGCTAGAATATCTCCTCCTAAGATGCTTTTCAGGGAAGCCCCTTTGGATATCTTTTTTTCATTTTTCTTTTGTTCAGATTGTTCTTCCATATTCAGTTATTTCTTTTCAGCTATACGTAATTTGGCACTTCTGGAACGGGGGTTCCGTTTAATTTCTTCTTCATCGGGGACAATTACCTTGTTGTTAATCAGTCGGAACGGAGTCTGTGGGTTACCGAAGAAATCCGATTGGGCTTTCCCTTCCACATTGCCCGTCTTCATGATGTTTTTCACCATCCGGTCTTCCAGAGAGTGATATGTGATTACTACCAGTCGTCCGCCTGGCCGCAACGCTTCCGTGGCAGCCAGCAGCATTTCCTTCAGTGCTTCCATCTCTTGGTTTACCTCTATGCGTAGTGCCTGAAATACCTTGGCCAGTTCTTTTTTCTCTCGTTCCCGTCCGAAGAGTGGTTTGATGATTTCCAGAAACTCGCCGATGGTGCGGATGGGTTGTCCGCTCCGGGCCTTTACGATTACCGAAGCCAGCTTGCGGCTGTTTTTCAATTCGCCATACAGATAGAAAAGATTGGCCAACAGTTCCTCTTCGTAATTGTTGATAATGTCAGCCGCTGTCTGTCCCGCTCTTTTGTTCATTCGCATGTCCAGAGCTCCGTCGAACCGGAATGAAAAGCCCCGTTCGCTGTCATCGAAGTGATGAGATGACACTCCAAGATCGGCCAAGATGGCATCCACCTGTTCAATGCCGTGGTAGCGTAGAAAGTTGTGCAGGTATCGGAAATTGCTGCGTACAAAGATGAAATGAGGATTGTTTACAATGTTGCGTTCGGCATCCTCATCCTGGTCGAAACCCAGCAACCGTCCGCCCTCTCCGAGGCGGGACAGTATCTCACGTGAATGTCCGCCACCGCCAAAGGTGACGTCCACATACGTTCCGTTGGGCACAATGTTCATACCGTCTACACTTTCTTTCAGCAGCACGGGCACATGATATACTTGTTCGTCTTTTCCCATTTTGTTACTTTTCAATATTCATAATTTCTTCTAAGGCCGCTCCAAACTCTTCCGGAGACATGAAAGGCTGTTCGGTTCTCTCTTTGGCCCAGATTTCCATTTTGTTGTCGATGCCGATAAAGCGGATGTCTCCTAGAATATTACACATCTGCAAATATCGCTTCGGCAGCAGGATGCGTCCGTTGCTGTCGGGGGTTATAATCTCCACATCGCTGACAAATTGTCTGAGAATGAGCTGATGTCTGCCGTTCCATTTGTTAAGTCTGCTACACAATTCGTTGAGCTCTTCGTTCCATACGCTTTCGGGGTAGAGCGTGAGGCAGTCTTGAAAGACGTCCTTGCGCATGACAAGTCTTTTCTCGGAAGCAGTTTGCAACTGTTTCCTGAAGGTGGCCGGGATGAACACTCGTCCTTTATCGTCCGCCTTGGCTTCTATGTTACCTAAAAAACGTATCATTATACCTTATTATAATAAGAAAGCGTAAAATTAGACATTTCCCCACAATTCCCCACTATAATCCATTAAAAACTTTCCGAGAAGTTTTCAACCGATTGTTAAATAATCATTTCTTTGAAAATGAAACATTTTCCGAAATGCCTTATCTGTGGGGAATTACGCTTTCAATGTTTATCATTTTTTTATTGTTGGTAGCTCGTTGCTGGTATCGGCGGAAAGAGTTATCTTTGCTGTCGGACGGATGCTGCCGGGAAAAGAAAGTTTTTCCGTTTTAATGAGAAATATTTTTATTATGAACATATTAAAAACGTGTGCGTATGTTGGCAACATAGGCTTTGGAAGAACTGATTGTTGAATTCATGGATGATACGGATGTGATGGTGTATCTTACGGTTGGTTTTCATTCGGATAAAAGTTTGGTGATTCGGTTGGAGCATATAGATAGTAACTATCCGGATGAGGACTATGTGAAGGATGCCCGGATAGAGAAGGAGGACGCCTATCGAATGGCGGTCCGCTTGCGTGTGGGGTTATTGGATTTGCCGGCGTACTTAAGCAGTCGTTTTGGGCGCGAAGTAGGAGTGCCCGGTCCTTCCGAGGGTGTTCAGGCATTTGAAGAACTGCTCTATTTCGTTCGTAGTTGTGGTGTACGCTATGCACTAAAAAAGTATAAATAAGTGAGCCAAGGTATCGTTTTTGATACCGTAAAAGCTCAAATCTTGCATTTTCTATTGATTTATTGCAAATAATAAAAAAGAACTGCTAATTTTGTGCCATCTTTTTTATTTGAAAAGAATGGCAGAAGACTCTTTATTTTTAATTGATGTCGATGAGATTCTTCGGGCAAAGGCCCCGAAGTATTATAAGTACATCCCTAAATTTGTGATTTCTTATTTGAAGAAAATCGTTCATCAGGACGAGATCAACGTGTTCCTGGCGGAAACAAAAGATAAGGTAGGGGTGGATTTTTTGGAGGCATGCATGGATTTTCTAGATGCGAAAGTGGAAGTGAAAGGACTTGAAAATCTTCCTAAAGACCGCTTGTGCACCTTTGTTTCCAATCATCCGTTAGGCGGTCAGGATGGGGTGGCACTAGGTTATGTGCTTGGACGTCAGTATGATGGCAAGGTGAAGTATTTGGTAAACGACCTGCTGATGAATCTTCATGGACTGGCTCCGCTTTGTATTCCCATCAATAAGACTGGCCGCCAGGCAAAGGATTTCCCTAAGATGGTGGAAACCGGCTTTCAATCGGACAACCAGTTGATTATGTTCCCAGCGGGCTTGTGTTCACGCCGACGCAACGGCATTATCCGCGATTTGGAATGGAAAAAGACATTTGTGGTAAAGAGCGTGCAGACACAGCGTGACGTGGTGCCTGTGCATTTTGGCGGACGAAATTCTGATTTCTTCTACAACCTGGCTAATATATGCAAATCATTGGGCATTAAGTTTAATATCGCCATGCTATATTTGGCCGATGAAATGTTTAAAAACCGTCACAAGACCTTTACTGTCACTTTCGGAAAGCCCATTCCCTGGCAAACTTTCAATAGGTCGAAAACACCGGTACAATGGGCCGAATATGTAAAGGATATTGTATATAAATTGTAACAGATAGAACACTATTATAATCAATATGGAAGAGATTATCAAACCGATAAGCAAGGAACTGCTGAAAGCGGAACTGACCGAAGACAAACGCTTGCGAATGACGAACAAAAGTAATAATCAGATTTATATTATTACTTATCAGAACGCACCCAATGTGATGAAGGAGATTGGCCGCTTGCGCGAAATTGCCTTTCGTGCAGCCGGAGGCGGTACGGGCTTGTCGATGGATATTGATGAATATGACACGATGGAGGAGCCGTATAAGCAGTTGATTGTATGGAATCCGGAAGCGGAGGAAATTTTGGGTGGATACCGCTATCTGCTGGGTACGGATGTGCGCTTTGATGAAAAGGGTGCACCTATCTTGGCTACTTCACATATGTTTCATTTCTCGGATACTTTTATCAAGGAATATCTGCCTCAGACCATTGAACTGGGACGCTCGTTTGTGACGCTTGAGTATCAGTCGACTCGTGCCGGTAGCAAAGGCTTGTTTGCTTTGGACAATTTGTGGGATGGACTGGGGGCATTGACTGTGGTGATGCCTCATGCGAAGTATTTCTTTGGAAAGGTGACGATGTATCCCAGCTATCACCGCAAGGGACGTGATATGATTCTTTATTTTCTCAAGAAGCATTTTTATGACAAAGAGCAGCTCGTCACACCGATTGAACCATTGAAAATGGAAACGCCAGAGGAAGAACTGAAGGTTTTGTTTTCGAAGGATTCGTTCAAGGAAGATTATAAGATATTGAACAGTGAGATTCGTAAACTGGGTTACAACATTCCGCCGCTGGTCAATGCGTATATGAGTCTGAGTCCTACCATGCGTATGTTTGGCACAGCCATCAATTATGAGTTTGGTGATGTGGAAGAAACCGGTATTTTGATTGCCGTAGATGAGATATTGGAAGAAAAGCGTGTGCGGCACATCCAGACCTTTATTGAAAGCAATCCGGATGCGCTGAAAATTTCCTGTGAAAATAATGAAGCTTTTGCTCCTAAAGTTGTTACACCGCAGGAAGGCTGTTGCCGTTGATTTTTCTGTATAGGTCGAGAGCAAAGATATCAGTCATCCCTGAGATATAATCAAGTACCGCCTGTATTCTTTCATAGAGTACAGGCGATTTTATATTGTATTGGTTGGATACACGGTTGATAAGCAGTTCCGAATAGGCCTTTTCGGGAGAGGTCACGGCATCTATCATCAGTTCAAGTAGTGTGCTGATGACACGGAAGCCGGCCAGTTCGATGTCCAGTACGTCTTGTGAACGGTATATCTTCTCCATGGATACCTGAGCGCAGTGCTTGTATGCTTCGGCCGGCCGTTTGGATATATGTTTGATGAGGGTTTCCTCAAATGTGCCGGAGAGTATCTCTTCTTCATGTTTAAGAAAAGCCTGGGTGCATTCTTGTATCATCCGTCCGATGACGCATGAGCGTAGGTAGGCTATCTGTTCGTTGGTGTCACTTACAATTTTAAACGTTTTTTTCATGTGGGCTTGCCGTTCTTCGTCAAAGTAGGACATCAACAGCGATTGGGTTTCTTCTGTTGTCAAGATTTTCAATTTATGTGCATCTTCGATGTCCATCATTTGGTAGCAGATGTCGTCGGCGGCTTCCACTAAGTAGACCAGCGGATGGCGGGCATATTTCAGAGGTGATTCGCTTAGTTGAATCAGTCCCAGTTCGTTGGCTACTTTGCGGAAACTCTCTTCTTCGCTAACAAAGAAGCCAAACTTCGACTTGCTTCCTGCCAGGCTGGAAGAAAAGGGGTATTTTACGATGGAGGCCAAGGTAGAGTAGGTCAGTACAAATCCTCCTTTACGGCGGCCTTCAAACTGGTGTGTCAAGAGGCGGAAGGCGTTGGCATTTCCTTCGAAATGCGTCAGGTCGTTCCATTCTTGGGCAGAGAGCATTTCTTTCAGACGCAGTCCCTTTCCTTCTGAAAAGAAAGTGGAAATGGCCCGTTCGCCAAAGTGTCCGAAAGGCGGATTCCCCATGTCGTGTGCCAGGCAAGCTGCTGATACGATGGAGCCGATTTCCGGCAGAAAAGTTTCTTGCAACTCTGGGTGGTGCTGCAAAATGCTTTTGGCTACGTCATTGCCCAGTGAACGGCCGACGCATGACACCTCCAAACTATGGGTGAGTCGGTTGTGCACAAAAACGCTGCCAGGTAAAGGGAATACTTGCGTTTTGTTTTGCAATCGGCGGAAAGGGGCAGAAAAGATCAGACGGTCGTAGTCCCGCTGGAATTCAGAGCGGTTTTCTTGTCTTTCTTCATGAAATTCTTCCATGCCAAAGCGTTTGGCTGATAGGAGTTGTTTCCAGTTCATGGTTTATTATTTATAAATTAATTGCAAACTTAACCATTTTTCTATTCAAAATGTGTATTTTCGCTTATTAATATAGAAACATATAGTTATGAATATTCAAATTATCAATAAATCGAAACATCCGCTTCCCGCGTATGCTACTGAATTGTCTGCGGGTATGGATATCCGTGCGAATTTAACAGAACCCGTCACTTTGCAGCCGATGCAGCGTTGCCTGATTCCCACCGGTCTGTTTATGGCTCTTCCGAAAGGGTTTGAAGCGCAGATTCGCCCGCGTAGCGGACTGGCTATCAAAAAGGGCATTACGGTGCTCAATGCTCCGGGCACGATTGATGCAGATTATCGCGGGGAAATCTGCGTGATTTTGGTGAATCTCTCGGCTGAGGCTTTTGTGGTGGAAGACGGAGAGCGTATTGCACAGATGGTGATTGCTCGTCATGAACAGATTGACTGGTCGGAGGTAAGTGTGTTGGATGAAACGGAGCGTGGAGCCGGTGGATTTGGACACACGGGTGTGTGAGCGTGTTTATTTAAATGGATCTTCAATATGGAACTTCAATGAGGAAAATGAAAATAGGATGGCTGCTGGTAGCTGTGTGGCTGTTGGCTTCGTGTGGCACATTGCGTACGCATCGGTCTGAAAGAACGGAAGTGGGGAAGGAGCCGACCCTCTATCCTGCACCGGTGCAGCTCACTGCAGAGGAGCAACGTCGGTATGATTATTTCTTTTTGGAAGCGTTGCGGATGAAGGAGAAGAAGGAGTATGATGCGGCTTTCGGATTGCTGCAGCATTGTCTGGCTATTCAGCCGTCGGCTTCTTCTGCTTTGTATGAAATTGCTCAGTATTACTTGTTCTTGCGTCTGGTGCCGCAGGGGCAGGAGGCGCTGGAGAAAGCGGTGGCTTATGCTCCCGATAATTATTGGTATTGTCAGGGGTTGGTGAGTCTGTATCAACAGCAGAATGAGCAGGAGAAGATGGTGGACTTGTTGGAGAAGATGGCAGCCCGTTTTCCAACCAAGCACGATCCTTTGCTTATGCTTCTCGAACTTTATGGCCGGCAGGAGAAGCATGCGGAGGTGATTGCTACTTTGAATTTGCTTGAAAAGCGACTGGGTAAAAGCGAGCAGTTGTCGATGGAGAAATTCCGGACGTATCTTCATATGAACGATTCGAAGAAAGCTTTTCAGGAGATTGAGAGTCTGGTGCAGGAATATCCGTTGGATATGCGTTATCAGGTTATTTTGGGGGATGTGTATCTGCAGAACGGCAAGCCGGAGGAGGCACGTGTGGCTTATCAGAAAGTGCTGGATGTGGAACCGGACAATCCGATGGCGCTTTATTCACTGGCTTCGTATTACGAACAGACCGGACAGAAGACGTTGTATCAGCAACAGTTGGATACGCTGTTGCTCAACAAGCGTGTGCCATCGGACACAAAGGTGGCTGTGATGCGCCGGGTGATTGTGGAAAATGAGCAGACGGCCGAAAAGGATACTGCCAAGGTGATTTCGTTGTTCGACCAGATGATGGAACAGGAACCGGACGATCCGCAAATTCCGATGCTTTACGCGCAGTATCTCTTGTCGAAGAATATGGATGAGGCTTCCGTACCTGTGTTGGAGCAGGTTGTGGAACTGGACCCTACCAATAAGGCTGCCCGCCTGATGTTGGTCAGTGCGGCGGTGAAGAAAGAGGATTACAAACAGATTATCAAGGTTTGCGAACCGGGTATTGAGGCTACTCCTGATGCATTGGAACTGTATTATTATCTGGCGGTTGCTTATAATCAGGCTAATCAGGCGGATGAGGTCTTATCGGTGTGTCAAAAGGCATTGAAGCAGGTTACTCCGCAGACACGCAAAGAGGTGGTGTCCGACTTTTATTCATTGATGGGGGATGTGTATTACACCAAGAAAGAGATGGAACAGGTGTATGCTGCCTATGATTCGGCTTTGGTGTACAATCCGGGCAACATTATGGTGATGAATAATTACGCTTATTTCTTGTCGGTGGAGCACCGTGACTTGGATAAGGCGGAAGAAATGAGTTACAAGACGGTGAAGGCAGAGCCCAACAATACAACTTATCTGGATACGTATGCTTGGATTTTGTTTGAAAAAGGCAACTACGCTCAAGCGCGTATCTATATCGATGATGCCATGAAGAATGAGAAGGAAAAGAGTGCAGTCGTTGTGGAGCATTGTGGAGATATTTATTTTCAAACCGGTGATGTGGAAGGTGCATTGAAGTATTGGAAGCAGGCATTGGAAATGGGTAGTGAGTCGAAAACATTGAAACGGAAAATTGAACAGAAGAAATACATTGCTGAATGAAACAAATCGTCTATATTTTGCTGGTAGCCGTATTGTTAGTGGGTTGTAAGAGTTCCAGACGGTTGAACCATTCGGGAGGGAAAGTGTCTGCTGAGGCGGTTGCTTCGGCTTGTCTCTCGTCTAAATTGCAGCTTACGCTGCCCAATAAAAAGGGGGGAAGCCTGTCGGTGGGCGGTACGATGAAGATGAAGGCTAACGAGCGGGTACAAATCTCGCTGCTGATGCCGATTCTGCACACGGAAGTGGCTCGTATTGAGATGACCCCAGAGGAAGTACTGGTGGTAGACCGCATGAATCGGCGTTATGTGCGTGCTTCCCGCAGGGAATTGAAAGGACTGCTGCCTCAGCATGCGGAATATGCACGGGTAGAAAAACTGCTGTTTAAGGCTTCACTGCCAGGTGGTAAATCGTTGCTGACGGGAAAGGATGTGGGGTTCCCCTCATTGGAGAAGGCACAGGTGCGTCTGTATGATTTTTCCTCTCAGTCGTTTTCGCTGCATCCCACCGAACTGTCGTCTCGATATCGGCAGGTGTCTTTGGAGGAATTGATTAAACTGTTGGCTGCGCTGTTATGATGAAACGTTTCCTTGTGTGTGTTGTCTGCTGTCTTTGGCTGGTGGTCCCGCTGTCGGCTCAGTCGAATCAGTTGATTCGGGAGCTGGAGAGCAAGCGCGGTGTATTGCAAAAGCAGATTGCCGAGTCGGAATCCATTCTGCAGCACACGAAGAAAGATGTCGGTGGCCAGCTCAATAGCCTGGCGGTCCTGACCGGACAGATTGAGGAACGGAAGCGGTATATCTTGACTATCAACAATGATATGGAGGCCATTCAGCGGGAATTGGCTTCGTTGGGGCGGCAGTTGAACCGTCTGGAGCGTGAACTGAAGGATAAGAAGGATAAGTATGAGGCATCGGTGCAGTATCTGTATAAGAACCGATCGATAGAAGAGAAGCTGATGTTTATCTTTTCGGCTAAGGATTTGAGTCAGACGTATCGTCGCTTGCGGTATGTGCGTGAGTATGCTACGTATCAGCGCTTGCAAGGGGAGGAAATCTTGAAGAAACAGGAGCAGATACGGAAGAAGCAGGCCGAACGTCGTCAGGTGATGGCTGCCAAAGAGAATTTGCTGAAGGAGCGTGAAGAGGAAAAAGTCAAACTGGAGGCACAGGAGAAGAAACGGCGCACGATGGTGGCCGACTTGCAGCGCAAGCAGAAGGGACTGCAGAATGAGATTAACAAGAAACGGAAGGAAGCGAATCTGTTGAATGCACGGATTGATAAGCTGATAGCCGAAGAGATTGAACGGGCTCGTAAGCGGGCGGAGGAGGAAGCGCGTCGGGAAGCGGCTGCTCGTAAAAAAACAGCAGCGAAAGACCGATCGATGGCAGCTGCCGGTAAGGCAGTGGCATCAAAGCCGTTGGACACGTTCAGTATGAGTAAAGCCGACCGGGAGTTATCGGGGGATTTTGCATCCAATAGGGGCCGACTTCCGATGCCGATTTCCGGGCCTTATATCATTGTCAGTCACTATGGGCAGTATGCGGTGCCGGGGCTGCGTAATGTGAAATTAGACAATAAAGGCATCGATATTCAAGGCAAGGCGGGTGCGCAGGCGCGGGCTATTTTCAATGGTAAGGTAGCTGCAGTGTTCCAGTTGAATGGTCTGTTCAATATCCTGATTCGTCATGGAAGTTATATTTCTGTGTATTGCAATCTTTCCACGGCTTCTGTCAAGTCGGGTGATACTGTCAAGACCAAACAGCCCATTGGACAGGTGTTCTCCAACGGCACAGACAACGGACGGACGGTGCTTCATTTCCAGCTACGCAGGGAAAAGGAGAAACTGAATCCGGAACTGTGGCTCAACCGGTAAGAAAAAACGGTCTTTAGCTTAGAGCTGAAGACCGTCTAACAATTCGATGTAGAGGCTGATGGCCTCTTCTATTTCTTTCAACATGATGTATTCGTCGGCTGTGTGCGAACGGGACGATTTCCCCGGACCGATTTTGACCGACGGAAATGGCATTAGTGCCTGATCGGACAGGGTGGGAGAACCGAATGGGGTACGTCCCAATGCGATGGCTTTTTGCACAAACGGATGTTTCTCGTCTAGGTAGGAAGAGTGGAGGCGGAACGAGCGGGCCTTGATTTCGCAGGAAACATGTTTCTGAATTTCAGCGAACAAGGCTTCATTGGTGTACAGCTCGTTGCTGCGCACGTCTACTACAAATGTACACTTGTCGGGAATGACATTGTGTTGTGTGCCTGCATTAATCAGGGTTACATTCATCTTCACCGGACCCAGCAGGGGCGATTCTTTGGGAAACTGATAGTCGCGAAACCAGGCAATGTCATCCAGTACTTTGTAGATGGCATTCACTCCTTCGTTGCGGGCGGCATGTCCGGCTTTTCCTGTAGCCGTAACATCCAGTACCATCAGGCCTTTCTCTGCAATAGCCGGTTGCATTTCTGTTGGTTCGCCTACCATAGCTAATGAGATTGGGGGCAATTCCGGCAGTACACTTTCAATGCCGTTTTTGCCTGAAATTTCCTCTTCGCAAGAGGCTAGAAAAATCAAATTGTATTTTTGTGTCGTGCGACTTAGTTGCAGAAACACCTGTAGCAGTGAGACCACACTAGCTCCGGCATCGTTGCTGCCCAGTCCGTATAGTTTGCCTTTTTCTTCACGGGGAATAAGCGGATTTCTGCGCCAGCCGTGTACGGCTTTTACCGTATCTAGGTGTGAATTGAGCAAGATGGTGGGCTTTTTCAGATCAAATTTCGGACTGAGACACCACACATTGTTGCCTTTTCGTCCGGTCTGAACGCCTACTGTCTCGATGTATTGTTGCAGAAAATCAGCAGCTTGGCTTTCTTCCTGGCTGACTGATGGTATACTGATGAGCGACTTGAGTAAGCTGATAGCCTCTGCCGTCATAGTTGGAATGTCATATTTCATAGTTAAATCAGAATCTAATACCTTATTTATTTACACAAAGATAGCTTTTTTGCGCAATAGTTTCAAATAAAACCAATACCTTTGTACCACATTTATTAATACAAAGCGTATGACTTATCATCATTTATCTGTTTTAGTCCATCGTCAGGCCGAAAAATATGGCGATAAAGTGGCGTTGAAATACCGCGACTATGAGACTGCCCAGTGGATTCCCATCACTTGGAATCAGTTCTCTGCGACTGTAAGACAGGCAGCCAATGCTTTGGCTGTGTTGGGTGTGAAAGAACAAGAGAATATTGGTATCTTTTCTCAGAATAAACCGGAATGGTTTTATGTGGATTTCGGTGGGTTCGCCAACCGTGCAGTGTCCATTCCCTTTTATGCAACCAGTTCTCCGGCACAAGCACAATACATTATCAACGATGCTCAGATACGTTATTTGTTTGTAGGTGAGCAGTTCCAGTATGATGCAGCTTTCAGCATCTTCGGTTTCTGTCCGTCTTTGAAGCAGCTGATTATATTTGATCGCTCGGTAGAAAAAGACCCGCGCGACCAGTCATCAATCTATTTTGATGAATTCATGAAGTTAGGCGAAGGATTGCCTCAGAACGATTTGGTGGAAGAACGTACTGCGCGTGCTTCGTATGAGGATTTGGCTAATATTCTCTACACTTCTGGAACGACCGGCGAGCCGAAGGGGGTCATGTTGCATCACTCTTGCTATCTGGCTCAGTTCCGCACACACGATGAGCGACTTACGACCATGTCGGATAAGGACGTGTCGATGAACTTTCTACCGTTGACTCATGTGTTTGAAAAGGCTTGGTGTTATCTCTGTATTCACAAAGGGGTGCAGATTTGCGTTAATCTGCGTCCGGCGGATATCCAGACAACCATCAAGGAAGTCCGTCCTACCTTGATGTGCAGTGTCCCTCGTTTCTGGGAGAAAGTGTATGCCGGTGTGCAGGAAAAAATCAATGAAGCAACCGGGATGAAGAAGGCGCTGATGCTGGATGCGCTTCGGGTAGGAAAGATTCACAATATCGATTATCTTCGCAACGGAAAAACACCGCCGGTAATGAATCAACTGAAGTATAAGTTTTATGAAAAAACTATCTATTCGCTGCTGAAGAAGACCATCGGTATTGAAAACGGTAATTTCTTCCCTACAGCGGGAGCTGCTGTACCCGATGAAATCAATGAGTTTGTTCATTCAGTGGGCATCAATATGGTGGTAGGATACGGACTGACGGAATCAACGGCCACTGTTTCGTGCACCTTGCCGCAAGGCTATGAAATCGGTTCGGTAGGGGTTGTGTTGCCCAATGTGGAAGTGAAGATTGGCGAGGAAAACGAAATTTTGCTTCGTGGTGAGTCTATCACCAAGGGCTATTACAAGAAAGCGGAGGCTACAGCGGCTGCTATTGACGCAGAAGGCTGGTTCCATACGGGAGATGCTGGTTATTTTAAGAACGGGCAGTTGTTCCTTACAGAGCGTATTAAGGATTTGTTTAAGACATCTAATGGAAAATACATTGCTCCGCAGGCATTGGAAACTAAACTGGTCATCGATCGCTATATTGACCAGATTGCCATCATTGCCGACCAGCGTAAGTTTGTCTCTGCACTGATTGTGCCGGTATACGGATTGGTAAAAGCGTATGCCAAGGAAAAGGGAATTGAGTACAAAGATATGGCGGATCTGCTGAAGCACCCGAAAGTGGTCGGCTTGTTCCGTGCCCGTATCGAAACCTTGCAACAGCAGTTTGCTCATTACGAACAGATTAAACGCTTTACGTTGCTTCCTGAACCATTTAGCATGAAGCGGGGTGAACTGACGAATACGCTGAAATTGAAACGGGCGGTGGTGAGCAAAAACTATCATGACTTGATTGAAAGGATGTATTCAGACGATTGGAAGGAACCAGGTCAGTAACTGCCTGGTGCTTTTGGCTGTTTGTTTATAAGCTGAGTATTTGCTTTATAATAAGTTTAATTTTAAAACAAAAGAATGATTACAGTTGAACAATTAAAAGACGTGAAAGAGCGCACGGATGCGCTGAGGAGGTATCTTTGACATCGACGGGAAGAAAATTCAAGTCGAAGAAGAACAATTAAGAACGCAGGCTCCTGGCTTTTGGGACGACCAGAAGAAGGCAGAAGCGCAAATGAAGCGGGTGAAGGACTTGCAGAAATGGCTGGACGGTTATCAGGAAGTCAAGACTTTGACGGATGAACTGGATTTGGCTTTCGATTTCTACAAGGAAGAACTGGTGACGGAGGAAGATGTGGAAGCTGCTTATGTCAAGGCATGTGAAGCGGTGGAAGCGCTCGAACTCAAGAATATGCTTCGTGATGAAGCCGACCAGATGGACTGTGTGCTGAAAATTAACTCTGGTGCCGGCGGTACGGAGAGTCAAGATTGGGCTTCCATGCTGATGCGTATGTATTTGCGTTATGCTGAAACCAATGGATATAAGGCGTCGATTGCCAACTTGCAGGAAGGGGATGAGGCCGGTATCAAGACCTGTACTATCAATATCGAGGGCGACTTTGCCTATGGTTACCTGAAAGGGGAGAACGGGGTGCATCGGCTGGTTCGAGTATCTCCGTACAATGCCCAGGGGAAGCGCATGACTTCGTTTGCTTCTGTATTCGTCACTCCGTTGGTGGACGACAGTATCGATGTGAATATTGAGACTGCACGCATCTCTTGGGATACATTCCGAAGCGGTGGTGCCGGTGGACAGAATGTGAATAAGGTGGAGTCGGGTGTTCGTCTGCGCTATCAGTTTAAGGACCCTTATACCGGTGAGGAAGAGGAAATTCTGATTGAAAATACAGAAACACGTGATCAGCCGAAGAATCGTGAGAATGCGCTGCGGCAATTGCGCTCTATCTTGTATGACAAGGAATTGCAACACCGTATGGCTGAACAGGCTCGAGTGGAAGCCGGAAAGAAGAAAATTGAGTGGGGTTCTCAGATACGAAGCTATGTGTTTGACGACCGTCGTGTGAAAGACCATCGTACCAATTTCCAGACTTCGGATGTAAATGGAGTGATGGACGGAAAGATTGACGGTTTTATTAAAGCTTATCTGATGGAGTTTTCCTCTCAGGAATCTTAAAAAGTAAATTTTGCATCTCCATTGCTTGGAAAGTTTAAAGATTTGTTTTTACTTTGTTAGCGTTGAATTTTAAAGCAAACGATTATGAGTAAGAATAAGAAAGCTGCCATTAGCAAGAAGGAGGAAGAACAGGCTCAGAAAGTGATAAAGATTGTGTTTGTATCCTTGCTGATATTGGCATTGGTAAGTTTGATAGCCTATTCCTTTTTGGGCTGATTGATTCATCGTTGCAGTGAAACGGTGCATCCATAGCAAAAGAAATCATAAGAAGAGGGTGTGTCAGCAGGCTGATTCACCCTCTTCCTTTTATTTGGATCAGTATGTCACAGGAAATAGAACGAAAATTTTTGGTGGACGGCGAGTTTAAATCGCATGCGTTTTCGCATAGCCACATTGTGCAGGGATATATCAGCAGTGCCCGCGGGCGAACGGTCCGGGTACGTATCCGCAACGAGCAAGGGTATCTCACCATTAAGGGAGCTTCTAATGCTTCCGGTACTAGCCGTTATGAGTGGGAAAAAGAAATACCTTTGAATGAAGCCGAGGAGTTGATGAAACTGTGTGAACCGGGCGTCATAGACAAGACCCGTTATCTGGTGCGTAGCGGTCAGCATGTGTTTGAGGTAGATGAATTTTACGGAGAGAACGAAGGACTTGTCATGGCCGAAGTGGAACTGGCCTCTGAAGACGAAGCTTTTGTGAAGCCTGCTTTTATCGGAGAGGAAGTGACCGGTGATGTGCGCTATTACAATTCCCAACTGATGAAAAAACCTTATCGCACCTGGGGATGATTGGCGGATAAACTGTATATTTGCTTTTGTCTAAAACGAACGGCGTATGGAGAAGTTGTACAATTGTGTTCCTCAAGAATTGGTTACCTTCATCTTGGTGACTTTGTTTTCCCTATTGATTGGTCTCTCGCAACGGCGCATTTCGTTGAACCGGGAAGGTGAGAATACGGTGTTTGGCACCGACCGTACTTTTACGTTTATCGGTATTCTGGGGTATCTGCTCTATATACTCGATCCCGACGACCTGCATCTATTCATGGGAGGAGGTTTGATATTGGGGATATTGCTCGGTATGCATTACTACGTCAAGCAATTGCTGTTTCATTTCTTTGGTATCACTACTATTATCATTGCCTTGATAACCTATTGTATGGCTCCGGTTGTGGCCACTCAGCCCTCGTGGTTTTATGTCACGGTCATTGTGACGGTGTTGCTACTCACCGAACTGAAGCACACATTCACCGAATTTGCCCAGCGCATGAAAAACGATGAGATGATAACGTTAGCCAAGTTTTTGGCCATCAGCGGTATCATTCTGCCCATACTGCCCAATAAGAATTTGATTCCTGAAATTAACCTGACTCCTTACAGTATTTGGCTGGCTACGGTAGTTGTTTCGGGCATCTCCTATTTGTCTTACCTGTTGAAACGCTATGTTTTCCAGGAGTCGGGCACTTTGGTCTCCGGTATCATCGGGGGCTTGTATAGCAGTACGGCCACTATTTCCGTATTGGCCCGTAAAAGCCGGAAAACTCCCAACGAGGAAGCTACTGAGTATGTGGCTGCTATGTTGCTGGCTGTCAGTATGATGTTTCTCCGATTCCTGATTCTGATTCTGATATTCAGTCGGGAAATTTTTGGGGCCATCTATCCCTATTTGCTTACGATGGCTGTGATAACGGCTTTGGTGGCCTGGTTTGCCCATTCCCGTCGGAAACGTCCGGCTAACCGTCCGATGGAGGAGGAAGAGGATGATAGTAGCAATCCGTTGGAGTTTAAGGTGGCTCTGATTTTTGCTGTGCTCTTTGTTGTTTTCACCATTCTGACCCACTATACGTTGGTGTATGCCGGAACAGGTGGACTGAATCTCCTTTCTTTCGTGTCAGGTTTCAGTGATATAACTCCTTTCATTTTGAATTTGCTTCAGAATACCAACTATGTGGCTGTTTCTGTAGTCACAGCCTGCAGTATGCAAGCCATTATCAGTAACATTCTGGTGAACATGTGCTATGCTTTGTTTTTTTCAGGAAGGCAAAGCCGTCTTCGCCCGTGGATTCTAGGAGGTTTTGGAACGGTAATAGCTTGCAATTCCCTGTTGTTGCTGTTCTTTTATCTGTAAGTAACTCATATCCTCCATACGGATGAGGTGACGTATTTGGAGGTGAACATCATGCAAAAATCCCTCTTGCTGCATTTTTGTGGCAGGAGGGATTTTTATGAAGAGCGTTTTAGGAAAACGCTTTGTTATGTTATGGTGTTGCAACGAAAGTGGAGGATGACTTACAATCCCCAGTCGCTTTTGTCATAGTTCTTTTCTACGGCTGTTTCTATTTCGTTGGGTAGGTTGGCGAAGAAGTTGAATCCTGTTTTTTCTTCTAGTTCATCAATAGATGCTGTATATTTAGGATAGCTGTTGGAATCGCTGTATGCCTTGTGCTCTAGCCAAAAGCCTATCGCTTTATATTGTCCGTTCTTTAGCCAAAGGAGTGCCATGAAGTAGTATTTAGGTACGGCAATTCTTTTTCCCCCGTCGTGCAGATACTTCACGATTTGGTCATCATTGATGGTTCCTCCTTTTACTACATACAGTGTATCCAGGTTGTTTTTGATGCCATATCCCCATGATTGTACTTTTTTTTCTAAGTTTTGCCAGATTCCACCATTGAATCCGTTTTGAATTTGCGGACTCATGTTCGACATGTAGAATGTCTGTTTGTTGGCTTCTACACTGTATTGTCTGTCGCTGGAAGCCACCAGGTGTCCACGGCTATAGCCAGAGTTTTTATATGAATCTTTATCCAACTGGTGAGCGGTAGGCAATTGGGGGTCTTCTTTAAAACTTCCTTTTCTTCCAATTTTTTTGTCCGGCGTGGCTGTGCTGAATGTAAAAGCTACCCAACGGGTGTGGTGCTTTTCGCAATCGTATTGGTAGCTGTAGGAAATCAAGTCCTTGCCATTCTCCTTAGTGGTGTGAGTGACAAACGGATAATTCTCTCCTGTCAGCAGTTCGGGCATTTCAATTCTGCCTGCATAGCTGGAAGGCTTTTCAGGATCCGGTTGCGGTTGCGGTTGAGGCTCCGGTTCCGGATTTGGGTTTGGTTTAGGTTTATCGGGGGTTGAACTGTTGATTTCTTCGTCTTCTACCGGTTCGTTCCATTCGTAAAACTCTTGCTCGCTGCAGGATACCGCCCAACTGAAGGCGGTGAATAAAATTACAAATTTGAATAGATTTCTTATCATTTCACTTCTTTAATTAGATAAATAATAGTTGGTAAGTGGTCGCTGTATCCGTTTAGCCATACGCCGCCGGCATGTGTACGTTTTGGGTATCCTTTGTATTTCCCTTCCCTCTGGAACATGAAGTCGCGGCGGAAAATTTCATGCTTGAAATATTTCAGTGTACTGCGGTCTTTGCCCAGTAAGTTGCCTGTAAACACAATCTGGTCGAACAGGTTCCACTTGCCTCTGTACATCAGTGTGCCGTAGCCTTTTTTCAATGTATCCCACCAAGGATTATATAAATCTGTCGGACCTACATCTTGTTGTTTTCGCTTAGCACCGAGCACTTCTGCCATACTCTTATTCATCGGGTCATCGTTCATATCTCCCATGATGACGATTTTGGCAGCAGAATCAAGATTTAGCAGCGAGTCCTTGATGGCTCTCACCTGTGCGGCTGCCCGTTCGCGAGCGGGAGAAGCCGCTCCTCTGGAGGGCCAGTGATTCACAATGAAATGCATCTTTTCGCCTGCTATCTTGCCGCTTGCAATCAGGAAGCCGCGTGTTTTATGCACCGTGTCGTTGATATAGACATAAGGCACTAGCTTGCTGTCTTCCAGTTCGAACAGTTTGGGGTTGTAGAAGAATGCACAATCCACACCGCGGCGGTCTTCTCCTTCATAATGCACAATCTCATAGCCTCTCTTGGCCAGTGAAGGTTGCTTCAACACATCCTCCAATACGCGTCGGTTTTCAATTTCCGACACACCGATGATGGCAGGTCCCATGGGCAATTTGTCGGTGGCCAGTTTGCTCAGTACATCGGCCATGTTTTTCAGTTTGGCCTGATACTTCATGGTGTTCCATTTATTCTTTCCGTCGGGGAGGTACTCAAAATCATTTTTCCCTGCGTCATGAATCGTGTCGAACAGATTCTCTAAATTGTAAAAGGCTGCACTGTAGACGGCAAATTTCTTTTCCTGTCCATAAACAATTAGGACAAAGAAAAAAAGTACACCCAAGGTCATTAAACTCTTTTTCATGATTAAAAAAATTTTTTTAAGTGGGTTGTTTGTAATCTGAATGACAAATATCTAAAAAGAAAATGGAAAAACCGCTATTTTACCCTCTTTTTTGTTGGAAATGTATTGATTATTGTAGAATTATTTGTTAATTTGCCTTTCCATCTATTTTAGATGTATTATGGAATATTATCTTTTAAATATAAATATAAATAAAATTATGAAACAACGACTAGGGTTAGCAATTGTGCTGTTTTGTTTATTCCCTTCTCTGTTTGCACAGCAGAAAAACAAACAAAACTCCCGTGAAGACAATGCTTCTTTCATGTTCACAGAGTCGCAGTTGGGTGAAGACGACGAATCGGCTCAAAGTACATCCGCATTGGTTACTTCCAACAATGATGTTTATCTGTCAAACGTTGGCTATCTGTTCAGCCCGATGAGGTTCCGTGTGAGAGGATACGACTCTCAGTACAGCGACATGTACATCAACGGAGCTTGGTTTAATGATGCCGAAACTGGACGTTTCAGCTACGGGCTGATTGGCGGCATGAATGATGCCACCCGAAACAAGGAAGGAATCGGTCCTTTTGAAATCAACAACTTTACGTTTGGTGCCATTGGCGGGGCCACTAACATCAACTTGCGTGCCAGTCAGTATGCAACCGGTTCCAAGTTGACACTTTCGGGGGCTAACCGCAACTACATTCTCCGGGGTATGTTTACTCATTCCACCGGTTTGATGAAGAACGGATGGGCTTTTACGGGTTCCGTGGGTTACCGTTGGGGTAATAACGGAAACATCGAGGGAATCAACTACAATTCGCTCTCTTATTTTCTTTCGGCCGAAAAGGTGTTCAACGAACGTCACAGCCTTTCGTTTGCCACTTGGGGATCACCCACAGAACGGGGACAGCAGATGGCGTCTACCGAAGAAGCTTACTATCTGGCCAACAGCCACTATTACAACCCGAACTGGGGTTATCAGAACGGAGAAAAACGCAACTCTCGCATCGTGCGTCAGTTTGAACCGTCGGCTGTGCTTACGTGGGATTTTAAAATAGATGATACAAAGGAACTGACTACGAGTGCCGGATTCAAATATTCCAACTATGGCAAGAGTGCGCTGGGATGGAACGGTAATGCGGCCGATCCTCGTCCAGACTACTACAAGAATATGCCGAGCAACGTATTTGATGTATGGAATGAAGTTCCTACTAGCGAGCAGTTGCAGCAGTTCAATGCTCTGACCGATCTTTGGAAGAACAACAAGGCTTTCCGTCAGGTAGACTGGGATGCTATGTATCTAGCTAACAAGAATGCCAATGCGCTGGGCAAGGAAGCTCTCTACTATGTGGAAGAACGTCACAACGACCAGATTGCGTTCAATTTCAATTCAGTGTTTCATCATCAGTGGAACGACCGCAACAGCTACGTGGCTGGGATCTCGTTCAATACCACGAAAGGTATGCACTATAAAAAGATGAAGGATTTGTTGGGTGCTAACCTTTATATTGATGTTGATAAGTTTGCTGTGCGTGATCATGGATTGAATTCAACGATGGCTCAGAACGACTTGATGAACCCCAACCGTCGCATCGATGAAGGGGATAAGTTTGGTTACGATTATAACATTTTCGTAAACAAGGAAAATGCATGGGTGCGCTACCAAGGCAATGACGGCGGTTCGCTCCATTATTTCCTGGGTGGACAGATTGGTTCTACTCAGATTTTCCGTGACGGTTTGATGCGCAACGGGCGTGCTCCTCAGAAATCACTGGGCAGCAGTGGTACAGCCAAATTTCTTGAAGGCGGTGTGAAAGCCGGTTTGAACTGGGCTATCAACGGTAACCATTCTTTCTCGCTCAATGCCGGATACGAAGAACGGGCTCCGCTGGCCTACAATGCCTTCATTGCTCCGCGTATCAAAAGCGATTTCGTGAAAGATCTGAAGACGGAACGTATCTTTGGCGGGGATTTGACTTACCACTTCAATACTCCTTGGGTGATGGGACGTATCACTGGTTATTATACTCGTTTCCAGAACCAGGTGGAAATGGATGCATTCTACAACGATAGTGAGGCCCGCTTTACTTATCTTTCTATGAACAATGTTGAGAAGGAACACTGGGGAGTGGAAGCTGCGGCTACTTTCAAGCTGACAAGCAACCTTTCTTTGACTGCACTGGCTACTTGGAGTGATATGCAGTATATGAACAACCCCAATGCGGTGATGACTTATGAGAGTGAAAGCGAATCATCGGCCGATCGTGTTTATGCGAAAGGTATGCATGGCAACGGTACTCCTTTGTCGGCCTACAGCCTCGGTTTGGATTATAGCACCCATGGCTGGTTCTTCAACCTTACCGGTAATTACTACCACCGTGTGTACATCGACTTCTCCAGCTACCGTCGTTTGGAAAGCGTGTTGCAGCAGGTAGGCGGCATCGGTGTGGATGGTACTGGCAACAAGGTGGTGAATGCACCTTCTCAGGAACGCTTTGACGGCGGATTTATGCTCGATGCTTCTATCGGTAAGTTCATTCGTCTGCGCAACGGCCAGAGCTTGAGTTTGAACCTGAATCTGACGAATATCACCAACAATACTGACCTCCGTACAGGTGGTTTTGAACAAAACCGGGGTGATTTGAAGCAGGATGGCACAGAGAGAAGCTACAAGTTCTCTAAGAATTCGAAGTATTTCTATGCCTTCCCGTTCAATGCTTTCTTGAACATCGGATATAGATTCTAAGGGAAGTATGATTATCCATCCAAAAAGAAAAGAAAAAATGATTATGAAGAAATTTTTATCCATATTGAGTGCTGCATTGCTGTTGTGTGGCGTGGGATTCACCTCCTGCGACAACTGGGACGAACCGGTGACCGGCAATGCGTTTGGCAATAACAATATCCGTGAAGGGCGCACGATTTCGATTGCTGCGTTGAAGGATCGCTACACGGATGTGATTCAAGGTGATAAACAATGTCAGGAAATCACAGGCACTGCCCGCATCGAGGGTGTGGTAATTGGCGATGATGAAACGGGTAATATTTACTCGCAAATCGTGGTTGCCGATGAAACGGGAGCCATTGTGGTCAGTATTAACAAGAGTGGTTTGTATGCCTTTACTCCTGTGGGACAGAAAGTGGTGATTGATTGCAAGGGATTGCATATCGGTGGCTACGGTAAGCAGGCACAGTTGGGTGTTCCCTATAACGGTTCAATCGGCCGTATGCCTATCTATGTGTGGGAACAGCACGTTCGCTTGCTTGATGAACCGAAACTGTACTACAAAGAACTGAAACCGCTGGTCATCGAGTCGGCTGAAGCATTGAAGAAGCTCGACAAGAAGAACGCTCCTTTGCTGGTTACTTTCAAAGGTGTGACCATTCCTAATGCAGAAAGCGGTAAAGTTTTTGCATCGGAAGACGACAAACCGTTTGATAAGGCCACTTTCGTGGAACATGACATGAAGTTTGTCGGTGGGGGAGCTTGCGCTCCGCTTCATACCAGTCCGTATGCTCATTTTGCAGACGAGAAGTTGCCGAAGGGTGAACTGAATGTAACAGGTATTTTGGCCAATTTCAAAGGTCAGTGGCAGCTGGTGGTTCGCACACTCGACGACGTGAAAAGAATTAAATAATTACTGAACAACAAAATAGAATAATAAATATGAAAAAGATTCTCAATGTTTTATTCGTAGCACTCTTGGCAGTGTTTACATTTAGCTCATGTAGCGACGTGCCTGCACCGTACGAGATTCTTGAACCGGGCAGTGGAAATCAAGATGGTGTTCAACCTACAGGCGAAGGTACAAAGGAAAATCCTTATAATGTGGTAGCTGCTCAGCAGAACCAGAATGGCTCAGTGGCTTGGGTTGAAGGCTACATTGTGGGAACAATTGAAAATGTATACGATGAAAAAGGGGATTTTGCCGGTAACAAGGCCAACTTCTCTGGTCCTTTTGAAATTAAAACCAATGTGATGATTGCAGCTTCTGCCGACGAAACCAATGAAAAGAACTGCTTGCCGGTCAAACTGAAAAACGGCAGTGATTTGTCTAATGCACTCAACTTGCAAGATCATCCTGAAAACCTGAAAGGTAAATTGCTGATCCAAGGTAAACTGGCAAAAGGATTTGGTAAGGCTGCTTTGATTGAAACTACAGCTGCTGTGTTGAATGACAAGGAAGTAGGTGAAGAACAAGGCGGCAATACTCCTTTGGGTGATGAGGTAAATGTTACTGATAAGGCTCCTTATGCTGTATCCTTTGCTTCCGGTTTGGCCGGCTTCAAAGTGGAAAATAAGGTGAGCGAAGGCTTGACAGGTGATGTGTGGCATTATAGCAAGAAATACGCTTCTGCTTGTGCTTCTTCGTACAATGGTTCTAAGAATGTTGCTGCTGAAGGTTGGATGTATTCTCCAGTGTTGAATCTGAGCACACTGACTAAGGCAACGTTGACATTTGAACATTCTTCTTATCGCGCTGGCAATCCGAATGAATTGATGTTGAAGGTGAAAGAATCTACCGCTTCCGAATGGGTTAATCTGACTATTCCTAACTATTCAGACAAGCGTGACAACAAGGTTGTAACAACGATTGATCTGTCTACATATGCAGGTAAGAAGGTGCAGTTGGCTTTTGTATACAATAATCCTGCAGATGGCTCAAATAATACTTGGTATATCTATACGTTGAAGGTGGCTGCCGAAGAAGGTGGACAAGTAACTCCTCCGACTGGTGATGACCCGTTTGGATTGGATGCTTCTAATCCCAAATCAACACTGATTGCTGATTTTAATGAAGTTTCGCAGAACAATCAAAACTATAGTTTGGAAGGCTGGGTGAATAAGGCTATTCAAGGTAAGAATGTTTGGCAAGCTGGCATTTACAACGAAGATAAGTATATCAAGGCAAGCCCGTATAAAGTAGCATCTGGCGAAACAATGGAAACTTGGTTTATTACTCCGGCATTTAAGGTGGATGCGAAGAATAAATTTACATTTGATTGTGCAGGCGCTAATTGGCAATCTGACATGACATTGAAAGTGTTCTTCATTCAGAAAGAAGCATCGGGCAGTTTGACTAAAGAAGAAATTACAGTGAACGGGATTCCTATTTCAGGAGCTAACTACACTTGGGCTAAGGATTTGAATGTTGACTTGAGTGCTTATAACGGTAAAGTGGGCTTTGTCGGCTTCCAATACGTAGTTGTAAGTAAGGCTGCTACCAAAAGTTTGCCGACGTACCAAATTGATAATGTAAAATATGGTCAAGGAGGCGGTACTGTTGAGCCGGAACCAGAACCGCAACCGCAGCCGCAGCCGGGAGATAAGGTATATACAAGCAATATCAAGTTGCCCGAAGGTACATCGACGGATGCAAACAAAGCCTCAGGTGGTACAGTAAGTGTAGCAGGAACTGAGTATCCTATTTTGAAATTAGGTACTGGCAAGGCATTAGGTTTTTGGGTGTCACCGGCTTTAAAAGCAGGTTCTACTAAGGTGGCATTTTATGCAGTAGGATGGACTGGAAAGAAGGGAAAACTGACCGTTACAATTGAGAATGGTGGTAGCTTTGATGGCGGAGTTACATCGAAGGATATCGAATTGAATGGAGCAACAGCAGGTGCAACAGGTAATCCACCGTTTACTATTACTCCTGCCGATGGAGATTATTATGAATTTACCTTAACAGGTATTACTGCTTCGTCTACCATTAAATTCTCAACCGAAAAATCAACTTCAGACAAGCGTGCTATTGTTTTCGGTATAAATGTTAAGTAATAGATTTGACCGATAGATTATCCTATCTGTTCAGTTTGTTTTAAGAAAAGAGCTGTATCATTTTCGGTGAATGATACAGCTCTTTTTTATCTTTACAGCTCGTGTTTTCTCCATTCACCGGTGAAGGGTTCATCGTAACTGTGAGATAATGAATGTGTTGGAATGAAAGGTGAAAGGATATAGTT